>Ga0302186_10000189_pt1 | contig 56902 bp, 46 predicted proteins | sample II_Bog_E1_2_FD_198782 | JGI IMG/M metagenome (GOLD analysis project Ga0302186, IMG submission 198782) | Peat permafrost microbial communities from Stordalen Mire near Abisko, Sweden - II_Bog_E1_1 | ecosystem: Environmental > Terrestrial > Soil > Wetlands > Peat | place: Sweden: Abisko...
ATTTAGACAGAAAAAAAGATTCACCGCCAGGTCCAAAAGCAATGTGGCAAGGCATTACTCAGCTTTATCACGCTATTAATACCATTGAAATTATTAATAGATTACCAACTTATGGGTAACGATATGTAATTATTTGCCGATCACTCAAAATTAAAATTAATAAAAAGTGATCGACAAAATAATTATTAATGATCGACAAATAATTTTTACTGATCGAGGATTAATTTTAGATGATCGATTTAATTAGAATACGCACTCATCCACCAATAGAAATGGTCGAACTTTATTCTTTGCAGGATCAGGCTAACTTGGCTATAGGCAGACTTGATGGCATCAGTATTAATGTTCCTGATATATCTTTATTCCTCTACATGTATATTCGTAAAGAGGCTGTATTATCTTCTCAGATTGAGGGTACGCAATCTACTTTAGACGATCTGCTTATGTACGAAAACAATGAGGCAGTTGGTGTGCCGATTGATGACGTGGTAGAGGTCTCTAATTATGTTTCAGCGCTTAACCATGGTCTCAAAAGAATTGCTGGTGGTTTTCCTTTATGTTTAAGGTTAATACGAGAAATACACGAAATTCTTTTAAGTCGGGGACGAGGCAGTACAAAACAACCAGGTGTATTTCGAACTTCTCAAAATTGGATAGGTGGTACAAGGCCTGGGAATGCTTCATTTGTTCCACCACCCTGGGAACATATTGCTGATTTATTAAGCAATCTTGAGTCATTTTGGAATATTGAAGATGGTTCTATTCCAACTCTTATAAAGGCAGGGCTAGCTCACTATCAATTTGAGACAATTCATCCATTTCTAGACGGCAATGGTAGACTGGGAAGATTATTGATAACATTTATATTGTGTGTCGATGGTATATTGTCAAAGCCACTATTATATTTAAGTTTATATTTTAAGATTAACAGACAACCATACTATGATCATCTACAACATACTCGAGAGAAAGGAGATCTTGAAGAGTGGTTAAAATTCTTTTTGAAAGGTGTTATATGTGCTGCAGAGCAAGCAGTAAAAACCATACAAAAAACATTGGAATTATTAGAAAAAGATCGCCAAAAAATCCAAGGTTTGGGTAAGGCTGCTGCATCAGCTTTGATAATCCATGATTTAATGCAAAAGACCCCAATTACAGACGCTAATAAAATTGTATCAATTTCCGGGTTAACCTTGCCAACTGTGAATTCTGCAATAAAGCATCTAATTGATCTAGGAATTGCAACTGAATTAACTGGTCGTGCAAGAAATAAAATATACAAATATGCTAAGTATTTAGATATATTGAACGAGGGAGTGTGAATATGCATGAAGTTTCAGACAACACATATAACAAACGTATTAATAAGTACGGTCATCTTTCTACACAATTGGCTTTACTCAGTAACAAGAAGCTGTCTGCTCTGTTAGCCAAAGCGCCTACTGTACACTCTGGTATTGGTGGCACGGCAATTGAAATAGAGTTAGATGAAATTAAGATTTTTGCAAAAAAAATACCACTCACTGATTTGGAGCTGCAGCCAGAAAATTTCATGTCTACTGCTAATATATTCAATTTACCGTTGTATTTTCAGTATGGCGTTGGTTCAGGTGGTTTTAGCGCATGGCGTGATTTGGCTATGCATGTTATGTGCTCTAATTGGGTGCTTATTAATGAGTGCTCTAGTTTTCCATTAATGTATCATTGGCGTATTTTGTCAGCCCCTAAACCAGGCAAAATGAGTGAAATTGAATTAAATGATTTTGACAAACATATAAAATATTGGAACGATTCAGACACTATACGGGACAGGTTAGGTGCAAAATTTTATGCATCTTCATATATTGTGATTTTTTTAGAATATTTTTCGCATAATTTATATAATTGGTTAGGTGAACAATTAAAAGATAGTAATAATGTTGCAGATATGGCAGTAAGCATGGTAGATAATAGGCTTAAAGAAATAACAACTTTTTTAAATTCACGTGGAGGGATGCATTTTGATGCCCACTTTTGGAATATACTTACAGATGGTAATGATTTATATTTTAGCGATTTCGGTCTAACATTATGTTCACAATTTGAGTTGTCGCCAGCAGAGATCAAATTTCTCAGTGATCATAGAAACTACGATATTTGTAGTACTGTTACTAATTTTGTGCACCGTATAATTACAGGAATTTATGGTGAACTTGACGATGAACCTGGTGAACATCGAGAGGAATATTTTGCTAAAACATTACATGAGTATCTAGATGGAAAATTGAATACTTTACCACCTACTATAGATCAGATTATAAAGCGTTATGGGGCAATTGCTTTAGTCATGGATAAATTTTATAGGGAATTACGTCATGTTTCAAAAACCACGATTTATCCTGCAACGGAGCTTAGGCTTTTGTGTGATGAATCAGGCTTATTTTAGTTGTTTAACTAATGGAGGCGGCGGGAGTTGAACCCGCGTCCGCCAGCGCTATTTTCTAATGAGTCTACATGTGTAGCCTATTTATTGTTTTAACTATAAAACTACCCAAAAGGCAGGGAGATTTATAGCTTTCCTGTGATGTTTAGTTTAGCAAAACCAGGCGTTTGATAAACGATCTTGTGATTGCGACCCCTAGTAGAAAGAGCACAAGCACTCTCTCAGTAGAGGGCATCAGGAGACTAAGCTGCTAATGCGTATTGATTTTCGTTGGCAGTTAAATGCCTGCTACGAATTTTTACGAGTTACGTCGCCTACTCGACACGCACATTAGATTTTGCTACCTACGTCGAAGCCAAATACGCCCCCAGTTATTCAAATTATATAGATTTTTTTAATTTTTGCTAGATTTTTTTAATAATCTTTGTTTTTCGATTTTCCAATCCTTGTCTTTATCGCTAGCTCGTTTGTCGTAAAGTTTTTTACCTTTAGCTAAGCCAATGTGTAATTTGACCTTGTTTTTACTCCAATACATAGATTGTGGGATTAATGTATAACCCTTTTGTTTAGTTAAACCAATTAAATTGTTAATTTCTTTACGGTGTAGAAGAAGTTTGCGGGTTCTAGTAGGGTTTATAGCCTGGTGGCTACAAATTGATGTTAATGGGTTAATTAATGTACCAATTAACCATATTTCGTTGTTTTTAATAATTACATAGCTATCTGATAATTGTATTTTATGTGCACGTATACTTTTAACTTCCCAGCCTTCTAGGGCTATGCCTGCATCTAATTGCTTTTCGAATGTATAGTCATGAAAAGCCTTTTTATTAGAGGCAATGTTGTTGTTTATATTGCTTTTTTTATTTGTTTTGTTCATGATTTAATTACTAATATAATAGTTTTTTTTACACCTAAAACCCATCTGAGATGAGTATAAACCCAGGATAGTATTCTATGCAAAATAATTTGAATTTGGATCCCTTAATTAATATAGAAGTTGCATATGCAGCGTCTAGTATAGAATATGAGCAATCAGTTATTAAATTGCCAGTTATAGATGGAATAAATATACAACAAGCAATAGAGTTATCTGGAATTTTATCTCAACATTTAGAAATTAACTTGCAAATTAATAAAGTTGGAATTTTTGGAGAAATAAAAGATTTATCTACAATTGTTAAAAATGGAGATCGAGTTGAGATTTATCGAAATTTATATTTACAACCGAATGATGTTCGTATATTACGTACAAAAAATATTGTTAAATAAATTTTAGTTACGCTCAAAAAGTTTAAACCATGAAGAACCATCTAATGTATCTATTAGCACCCTTGTACAATCTGTCATTTGGGGCAGACCCCATGATCTAGTCTTTAGAAGGCTACAGCCATTTATTGAATGGTTACAAAGGAATAAAGCACCCTACATCAAGGCGACTTGAAGAGCTTCGTTAATTATATTTGCTCCTTGTTTAATAATCTTGTTATTTAAGTGCTCATGTGTAGGTAAAACCAACAACCTTGGCACCAAGGATGATGCATTACTAAATTCCATCTCGCTGGAACTCTTTGAGCCATCAAAGTATTCACTAAACAGCGGGTATTCACAGAGTAACCGATATTTGTATCTAAAAATATCGGTGCAAATCCCAAGAGTATTTAAATGCTTAGCAAAATTGATTTTTTTATCTAAAATTCTTTTGTTTATTAAAAATATAACGCCATAGTAGCTTGGGATATCTTCATCATTATCATGGTAATAATTTTCTAGTAATTTACTTTTGGCAAGGTGCTTTTTCCAAAGTTCTGCATTAGTTTTTCTTATAGATAATCTTAGATCAAGCTTTGAAAGCTGAGAACTACCTAAAGCAGCCCCTAAGGCGTTAAGCTTATAATTTAAACCCATCGTTACTCCATAACCAGCATCTTTCATCATCCCAGCATGGTATAAACCAAGCTTCGAATATACTCTACAAGCCTCCTCAGCAGCCTGATTGTTGATTAGGATGAAGCCACCTTCGCCCCGTGCTAATCAGCTTAAGCTCATGCGTACTAAAGCAACCTATTAATCCGCAAGTTCCTTCAAAATGTCCTTGATTAACAGTTCCAATAGCTTGAGCAGCATCTTCAATAATAGGGATATTAAATGAAATACTTATTTTATGTATCTCGTTGCAATAAGCTGGATAACCCCACATAGCTACAGACATAATAGCTTTAGTATTTTTAGTTATTTTCTTCCTTAAACTTTTGGGACATATTCCAAAAGAATTATTTTTACAATCTACAAAAACTATCTTTGCTCCTAAAGCAACAATTGGTATAGCGCTCATCACGGCGGCTGTAACTGGGACTATTACTTCGTCTCCCGCTCCAACACCTATACTAGCAAGAGCACAATGTATAGCAGCAGTACCAGATGAAACAGCGATAGCATATTTTACATTAAAATATTGGCATAATTTTTGTTCATACTCTGTTATAAACCTACTATTCCCTGATATATCTTCGTTACTTAATAATACAGACGTAATTTTTTGTAAATCTTGACAATCTCTAGGGGCGGGTACTCGCGAGTTTATGATCATTATAAGAGTTCCTTCATTTCTGATTGTTGTTCCAACCATATTCAGCAAACTTGGTGCCTTTTAAGCTCAAATCAATACCCATCCTAACATAAGGAATAATATTGTCTGGTAATGCCTGAATGGGGAAAAATTTTAATTCCTTACATTTTTTAGGCTCTAAATTCTCTATTGCATTGTTCCATGTTTCTGCTTTCATGAAATAATCAATAACTTCACGATCAAGTGCTTTACGGTGCATAACACAAGTAATTTCTAAATCATTTTTATTAATAACTATACCAGCTTCTTCTTGTGCTTCTCGTAACATAGCGTTTGTAACAGATTCATTACCATCTACATGACCAGATACCAGACCGTATAATCCATCCCCAAACCCTGTGTTTTGCCTTAAATATAGTAAGATATTTTCATCTTTTATTAATAACAAATAGACCGCCACTACAGCTTTAAATCTTTCTTTTTGCTTCACTGGTTTCTCCTAAATTGAATAATGAAAAAATTATTATTAAAAAACCTATAATATTTAAACTAGATAATTTTTCTGGGAAAAATGGAAATGATATTATAGATAACACTATTGGACTTAAGGAGCGTAGAGCATTAGCTTCGCCAAAAGATAAAAATTTTAAGCCCTTAAAAAACGATATTATTGAAATAAAAAAACACATGGCAGCACTAAATAATAGCATACAATCAAAAGCTGTAGGGCAGATGAATTTCTATTGTCTGCTTATTATTTATAGTGTTAAGTATTTCTAGGACAGGCAATTTTTGCATAACATAATCATTTAAACCATAGTACATGGTATGTAATGCGGGATCACTAGCAGGAAAATAATTTAATTTTTCTTTGTAACAAACACTATGATTATTCATATAAAACAACCTCTAGTATGCTCAATTAATTCTATTATCTTTGAAAAGCTGTTTACCTGTCAATTGCGGTTACACTCGTGCAACTACACCCGTGCTTTGTTGCACTAAGAAGAGTCCAAGGTCATAAACAGGCAATTCTTCTAAGCATCCATCTACTGATTTTAAGAAAAAAACTAAAGATAAAAATGCTAATCAGGTAAGAAGCGAGGAGCTCAATACGGTCACAAAAGATCGTTTAGAATTACTGCCACCAGAGGAAGTAGATCAATTTATTACCTGTTTGCCATTAGAATTTTGTACTTGTGGTGGCAAGGTGGAGATAAACAACAGTACATTTCATAGATATCAAGTATATGAAATACCTAAAGCAGAATACGAAGTTACTGAATATCAAATTTTTTCTGGATCATGTAATTGCTGTAATAAGAAGCATATAGGCACCCTACCTGAGAAGGTATAACATTTAAAATGTTTGGAGTAAAAACATATGTATGGTTAGCTATTTTAACCAGCAAATATCGATTAAGTAAAATGTTAGCAAAGAAATTGCTTGCAGAGCTTTATGAACTACCAATTAGCGTTGGCTCTGTATCGAATATTGAACAAAATGGCCGACGCAATCCCGTTTTTTTAAAGGCGGGTTAGCCGATCACATATTTGTCTTATAAAAGATTTATTCTTAATAAGAAAAAGACTTGGCGTAAATTATATTTGATCCTAGACGAGAAGGCTCAGCAGATTTTTGCACTAGATAAGACGTAACCTGTTAAATGATTATAATTTTCTTACTGTTTTTTCACAACTGGCAAGTTTTTAAGAACAAAATCACCAATATAATGATTTAATTCTCCATTATTATCAAAAACTAAAATTATATGTTGTTGTTTAGTAATACCATCTTGATTAGGGCTGATACTGTAGTAATAATCTAATCTATTAGAATTGATTGGTTCTAGGGTAGTTGTACCAAGAATTTGTTGTACTTGTTTTTTAGTTAATCTAGGTTTTAATTGATCTAATTTTGATTGTTCAAGTTCATTACCTTGCCGAACATCCATTCTATATATATGGCATGCAGATTGACTTAAAGAAGTCATAAGAAAAATCATTATAGAAAATAAATAGACATGCAATTTATTCTTAGATAATATTGATAGCATGTTTTTCTCCTGAAATTTTTTAGTCGACACATAAACTTAATTATTTATAACTATTTGCGAACACATCAAACAGTTTAATTATATATGTAATAGTAAAAAAATTAAACAAAAAATTAGTAAATTAAATTGAGCTTGGGAATTTTAGATGACACATTATTTAAAAAATAGTGGTTTTAAAGTGACTATTCAGCGACTTAAAATTTTAGAAGCATTAGAGAGTTCGGTGAATAAACATTTAAGTGCTGAAGATTTATATAAGTTATTAAAATCTACTGGAGAAGAAGTTGGTTTAGCTACTGTTTATAGAGTTTTAACTCAATTTGAAGCTGCTGGAATTGTGACTAAGCATAATTTTGAAGAGAGTTGTTCTGTATTTGAATTGTCTATGCAAGACCATCATGATCATTTAGTGTGCATAAAATGTGGTGTAATTATAGAATTTTTTGATGATATTATTGAGGGGCGACAGCTGTCTATTGCTAAAAAATATGGTTTTAAAATTACTCAGCATTCTTTAAGTATCTATGGGATCTGTAGTAAATGCCATCCACCCGGCAGCTAACGCTGCCACCCTCCTTCGAAGCGAAGGAGGGTAAGTTTATCGTACATTTTACATTATTCTCTACTTTTTTAATTAATATTAACCTATATGGTTATTACTTGTTGATGATAATAAAGACTTTAATTTACGTATATTTTACCCTCCTTCGCTTCGAAGGAGGGTGGCAGCGTTAGCTGCCGGGTGGATGGTATAAAGTAAAGTTAGAAAAAATTAGAGTGATTATGGATTACCAACTAAAACCATAGTTAATTCATTAATGTTTACATATTTTTGAATTACACTGTTTATTTGTTCGATAGTTACTGCATTAATTCTTTGATTAAATTCATTTAAATCTTGGATTGTTCCGCCTAACAAATAAGATGTTAATAATCGTTCGCTAGTTTGTTCAGTTGTTATAAACCGTAAAGCAGATTCTCCAATTAATCCAGACTTAGCATTAACAATTTCTTGTTCGGTTACACCTTTTGTTTGTAGTTTTTTAAATTCAGTTTTTATTAAATCAATGAGTTGCCCAGAATTTTTATTGTCGCATTTAAAGTACCCAAGTAATATATCAGAAAGTTCACCGTTAAATAAATAACTGCCTACCTCGTAAGCTAAACCACGTTTTTCTCTTACTTCAATCCATAATCTGCTAGTAAACGGAGTTCCACCAAAAATACGATTTAAAACTAGCATAGGGTAAAAATCCGCAGTATTAAATGCAGGTGCTTTTAATGCAAATACTACACCGCTTTGTGGAGAATTTTTAATTATAGTTTGCAAAGTACCATCTAATTTTGGAGTTGTTTTTTGAATAGAACTTAAACTAGCTTTAGCTGGTAATTTAGAAAAAGTTTGATCTACATATTGGCCAGCTTTTTTTTGATCTATATTACCTACAATAGATACTATAAGATTATTTTTAGCTAAATTATTTTTGATGGTATCTTTTATATTTTGTAATCCTAATGTTTGAATACTATTAGCTAATCCATTAGGTGGTAGCCCATATGGGTGATTGATAAAAATTTTACTTTCTAATGCATGTTTGGCGAACGAAATTTCTGAGGTTGTTTCTAACTGTATGTCATTAGTAAAGGTTTTTAATTTATTTAATTCGTTATCTTTTAATTGAGAATTTGTTATAATTCCAGAAACAATATTCATGATTTTAAGTAAATTTTCTTCTGGGCATTTAAATTGTATCAATAAATTGTCTTGGCTCATGTCTACATTTATACCATCTATGACGCCTAATTCTTTTATTTTTCTAGAGCGTTCATTTCTATCAATACCGTCAGATGGACTCCTATATAACATTTGTAGAGAAGTGTAAGATAATCCTTCTTGTCCTTGAGGATCCGTTTTGCTACCAGCTCCTTTAAATGCCATATTAACCGATATTAAGTCAGTGCTTGGATCGTTTAATAAAATAACAGTAATATTTTGAGGTGTTTTAAATAATGTAGCTTGCAATGTAGCATGGGCACATTTAAATGTGAGGAAATTTAATATAAATATAACCATTAAAAATTTTAATATTTTGTTTTTATTTAACATAATAAATCTCTAGTCTCTAATTTTTAAATTTAATTTTCTATAATTGGGTAAGCATAAGCTATTACTTTTGGTGGTTTGGAAAAAACCAACCTAGCTGCATCATTAACTTGTTGTACAGAAATACTTTGCAAGATTGTTAATATGTTTTTAATTTCATTTAATGTATAACCGTGTGCTAAATTTTCTCCAACTAATTGAGATATACTTATAATAGAGTCGTGGTTGAAGCGAAAATAATTAATATATTGTTGTTTAGCAGTTTCAAATTCATTGTTGTTAATGCCATTAGTTAATAAATTATTAATTTCTGATGCTACTAAATATTCTGTCATGGCAGTATCTATAACATTAATAGGTGAAACAGTGATAGAAAAGCTGTATGGATCTATCATTCCTCCAGAGTAAGAGGTAGTTGCCGAAAAAGCTATTTTTTGGTTATCTACCAATATTTTTCTTAATCTACCTAACGATTCTTCTCCTAAAACGAATTGTAATAAATCTAATGCTGCTTCTGTTTTGACATTAGCAGTATTATGGTTTGGTGCAGTATAAATTGATTCCCAATATGCTTGTTGCAACTTTGTATCACGCAATTCTACTTTAGTAGTACAATTATTATGGTTTGGTTCAATTTCTCTTGCTTCAGTTTTATCTGGTAATTTTTTTGCTGGAATATTTGCATAATATTTATTAATAAGAGGCATAATATTATCTTTTGATATATCACCAGCAATTACTAAAATGGCATTATTAGGAGCATACCAAGTTTGGTAAAATAATTGTGCATCATTAAATGTATAGCCTTCCATATGATTTCTATAGCCAATAATTGGTCTACCATAAGGATGTTGCCAAAAAAATGTGGCATTAGTAGCTTCGGCTAATAATCGACTTGGCTTAGACTCTATTTCTTGGCGGCGCTCTTGTAAAATAACTTGTAATTCTTTGGAAACATCGTTGTGGTTAAAAGCTAAATTAGCCATACGATCGGATTCTAATTCCATGATTTTTTCTAAATATTCTTTAGCGATAGTTATTGAATAGGCAGTACGGTCCCACGAAGTATTAGCGTCTTGAGAGCCACCCAAATTATTAATAATTAATTTAAATGAATCGCCAGGGTATTTAACTGTGCCTTTAAACATTAAATGTTCTACAAAATGAGCCAATCCAGTTTTATTGTATGGTGAATCGGCAGATCCAGCTTTATACCACAATCCATGATATACCACAGGTGCTCGGTTATTAGGTATTAACACGACCTCTAACCCGTTATCTAGCTTAAAAGTGTCGATAGAAAATTGCTTAGCAGATACTGTATCAGTTGTTAAGATCAAAATAACATATACCGCTAAACAGAATGGTTTAAAAAAATTTTTATACAACTTTAATCTCTCTTATAATCTAATATGCCTAGTGTATATATTAAATTTGAGTATACATTAAAGGATAATTGAAATATATTAAAATTTTATTTTTTTGATGGGATAGAAAATAATTCTGGATTGACCCTGGCATCATTTAAGCTAACTGCCCAATGTAAATGAGGACCAGTAGAGCGACCAGTACTACCAACAGTGCCTACTATGGTTTGAGCATCGACAGGATCTCCTTCAGCCACGTTTATAGTATCTAAATGAGAGTAGCTAGTTATTAAACCTTGTCCATGATCTATAAATATTGAGTGGCCAGTATAAAAAAAATTACCAGTTAATATAACTTTTCCACTAGCAGATGCATAAATTTTGGTGCCAGCAGGAGCTGCTAGATCTAAACCAGAGTGGAAGCCTTTGTGCATACCATTTAAAATGCGGTTTAAGCCAAATGGACTCGATTTTCGGCCAATTATTGGTTGCTGTAATGTTAAATTAGGTATTTGATGAGACCAATAATTATATGCATTTCTTATTAATTCATTTTCTTTATTAATTCTAAGTTGATCTGCAAGTGATGGGCTAACTAATTTTGGAGATAGCTTTAATCGTTCAGTAGGATATTTTGGTTTTGCTACCATAAAAGTTTTTTCAATGTTCTTGGTAAAATTATTTTGATCTTTTTGATCTAAAAAAACCGAAACCTTATGTAAGCCTGGTGGGGTATTCATCGGAATACCTAATATTGCCAACCAACTACTATGGTTATTATTATGTTGTGATGAAATATTATTGTATTTAATAACTAAAATTCGTTTATTATTAAAATAAACTACCGGTAAACTAACACTTTCTGTATCTAATGGTAAAATAGCAATACCACCTGGTACGGCCTTATGTTTTGGTAAAGATCTATTGGGCTGATCTTTACTATAAGAAACGTTGATAGCTAGCATGCTTGATGATAAAATTATTATAGCTAATATAAAACGAAAATTAAATTGTGTATGGTGATCATTCATTTGTTTCTTGTGTTGAATCTTCTGTTTTAAGTTGTATAGATTTATTTAATCTATCTAAGGATATTCGAGCATCAACATTACCGCCTCTTGCAGCTTTTTTATACCAAAATTTTGCAGTAAGTAGATTTTTTGGGGTTCCTTTGCCGTATTCATATGAATTACCAATAACATACTCTATGGTATGGTAATCTTTATCATTTGTTAAATCATGATTACTATGTTTATGTTGGTATATGTACTTATCAAGGGCAATTTTAAAATATTTTTGGGCAGTTTGGCCGGATTCATAAGATAAACTAAAGTAACATTCACCAACTATGCGCTCTATATTAGGATTTTTAGATACTTTTCCATATAATCCCATTGCTTTAATTGTTATTGGTAATCTAAATGAATATATTACATAAATAATAAATATCAACATTAAAATATAAATCTGAGTTTTATAACGAGAAGTTCTGTACATTTTTCGCATTTAAGAATTATAGTTGATTTTTTATAATTCTACCTTAGGTATAAACTAATTATGAATCAAGATGAACTCTTTATGCAGAAAGCACTAGAACAAGCTAAGCTAGCCTGGCAATTAAATAATGAAGTGCCAATTGGAGCAGTTGTAGTGCAAGACAACCGAATAATTGCGGTTGGATCTAATTTGTCTATTACTAATTTAGATCCAACCGCCCATGCAGAGATAATAGCTATTCGACGAGCAGCACAGTTTCTTAATAATTATAGATTAGTAGATGCTTGCTTATATGTTACAGTTGAGCCTTGTGCTATGTGTTTTGGAGCCGTCTTGCAGGCTAGAATAAAAAAAATAGTATTTGGTGCTAAAGATCCAAAATTTGGAGCAATAGGTAGTGTAGTTAATTTAAATAACTATCTGTGGACTCATAAGTTTACTTATCAAGGTGGAATTTTAGAAAAAGATTGTAAATCTATAATGCAAGAGTTTTTTAAAAATAAACGTAATTAAATTTTACCCACAATATTTTTGCATATCTATGTGGATAAGATGGTAGCAATTTGTTTTAAGCCATATGGCGTATAGCTTTTTTAAGGTTGTTCAAAAAGTTACCAAATGTTTGTTTAATATTTATTTGTGTAGATAAATTTGACAACACATCTAAATAATTTTTATTATGCAGTATAAATTTATAGGCGCGTAGCTCAGTGGTAGAGCATCACCTTGACATGGTGGTGGTCGGTGGTTCGATTCCACTCGTGCCTAAATAAAATTGATTAATAATTAAAGTTATTTTTTCTACAGCAAAATCAATATGTTCTTTTTCTATAATCAATGGCGGTAATAACCTAATAACAGTATTTTTAGTAATGTTACACAATAATCCATGTTCTAATGCGATTAGCATTATATCACGGCACGGTTTATCTAATTCTATACCTATCATTAAACCTTTGCCTCTAATCTCTAAAACATGTGAATTATTATTTAATGCTTGCTTAAGTTTATTTAAAAAATAAACTCCAGAGGCTGCAGCTTTTTCCCACAGGTTGTTTTCAGAAATTTCTTCTAACGAAGCAATAGCAACGCTACATGCTAATGGGTTGCCGCCAAAAGTTGAGCCGTGGCTTTTAGGAGTAAATAAATCAGCAAAAGGTTGCTTTATTATGCAAGCACCAATTGGTATGCCATTAGCTAAGCCTTTAGCAATGGTTATAACATCTGGGATTATATTATAATGTTGATAACAAAATAGCTGGCCAGTTCTACCTATGCCAGTTTGAATTTCATCTAGCATCATTAACCAATTGTGATCAGAACATATTGTTCTAATATTTTTTAAATAATTATCATCAGGAACTTTAATTCCACCTTCACCTTGAATGGGCTCTAGTAAAACAGCAACAATGTCTTTTGCATCTTTCGAAGAGCTTATATTGGTTAAAGCAGTAATATCATTAAAAGGGATCCTAATAAAACAATCTAATAATGGTTCGAATCCTTTTCGAAGTTCTAGATTTCCAGTTGCTGATAATGCAGCTAAAGTCCGTCCATGATAAGCATTATCCATAACTATAATTTTAGGATCAGCAATATTTTTGCTATGTCCATATAATCTAGTAAGTTTAATAGCGGCTTCTATAGCTTCTGTACCAGAATTACTAAAAAACACTTTAGCAGATAGATTATTAGCAGCCGAATATAATCCGGCAAGGGTAACTAGCATTTTAGCTAGAATAGCTTGCTGAGGAACTTGTACTAAATTAGAGACATGTAGCAATTTAGCACTTTGATTAGAAATTGCGGTTATAATTTTTGAGTTAGAGTGTCCGAGGCCTGTTACTCCTAAACCTGAAATTAAATCTAAATAACGTTTATTATTTTTATCAAACAACCACACCCCATTACCATATTCAAAATTAACAGGTAATGGGCTGTAAGAATTTAATAAACATTCTTGATAATTATCTGGCATGATTATTTAATGAAATTTTTTTCAACAAAATCCCAATTTACCACATTCCAAAATGCTTCTAAGTATTTTGCTCTGGCATTTCTATAATCTATATAATAAGCATGTTCCCAAACATCACAAGTTAAAAGTGGTTGCAGATCTTGAGTTATAGGGGTTTGTGCATTAGAGGTGCTAATGATTTCTAAATGGTGGCTATGATGATGCTTAACTAACCATGCCCAACCAGATCCAAATGTACCAAAAGCTGCTTGGCTAAATTTGTCTTTAAATTCTTGCAAACCGCCAAAAGTTTTTTCTATTGCTAATAAGAAGGTACTTTTAGTTCGGTGGTTAATTTTAGGTTGAGTTGGAGTGTTAGAATGGTTTGTTGTTAGACAGTGCCAATAAAAGGTATGATTAAAAACTTGCGCAGCATTATTAAAAATGGTTCCAGAGGAATTTTTAATAATTTGCTCTAAAGTTTGCGAGGCAAATTCGGTGTTTTGAATTAGCTTATTTAAATTATCTACATAAGTTTTATGGTGCTTACCATAATGATATTCTAAAGTTTCCTTAGAAATATGTGGTTCTAGTGCATTTAGTGCATATGGTAATGGTGGTAATTCTATAGTCATAAATCTGGCTCCTATTTGCTAATATATTAACATGAGTTTTAGGTATTTAAAAATAATGAGAGCTGTTTGAGCCTTGCAGAGCAAGGCGAGTTCGCGAATTATTTTTAAATACCTAAAACTCACGCTTTGATTTTAAGCCATAACTAAATAACTTAAACCATATTATTAATAACCGATTATATTTAACAATACTATTGGTAATTAAAATAATCAATCGTAGTTTACGTCTAGAGATTTTTATTTGTTTAACATCGGTAAAACAAGGATTTTGATTTATGCCTCTTAATGTCTCGATGGAGATCCCGATTGCCCATAAACAAAAACGGCGTATTCCAACTTCTTTAGGTGGAATTAGTAAAACATAGTTTAAAGCATTGTGTAGATGTTCATAATTAATATTAATTAATTTTTTAATGCCTATGGCAAATATTTTTGCAGATGGATTTTGTAATAAAGTGTTAAAATCAGCATTGTTAAAAAAATTTTTTGGTAACCAGCAAATTTTTCTAGAGTAATCGTTCCAGCGATCTTTTAAAATGTTGGTCATTTGCAAAGCTTGCCCAAAAGATTGTGCAAGCGGTATTAAGGTGTCTTGTTGTTCTTTGGACCAAATTCCGTAGTGGCAAAATAGTTTAGTTAACATTTCACCAACAACACCAGCTACTGCATAACAATATTTATTTAAGGCAGGTAAATCTTCTAGTCCATTTATACTGGCAATTTTTTCGAATTTCGGCATAAGGTTGTTCATGATAATTACGCATTCTTGTACAGCTAATTTTTGTTCTGCAGGTAATGCATTGGTAATATATAATATGGAATGTAAATTTAAAATTAATAATTTTTCATCTTCGGATGTTTGATTTGATAATAGTTTATATAGTTCATCAATAAATTGTTGGGCTGAAAAGTTGTTATTTAAAATTTCTATTAATTTTTGATGAAAATAAATTTTTTGTTTTAATGTAAGGCACATGTCATCTTCTAGAGTATCTGTAACTCTACACCATAAATAACAATTAGCAACAGCATCTTTTAGTTGTGCTGGTAGTTCTGGAATCGTTAAGGCAAATGACCGAGATACTTTACTTAAAATTTCATTCTGGAAATTTAATGCAGTATTTAATGTAAATGTAAGATCCAATTGATTCATTTATAGATAGGTCCGAATATAGATAGGTCGAGGGTTAACTTTAATATAGTTCGATGTTTTTCGCAATGTTTTTAATGAATTTAAAGATTTTATCAATATTGTCGCTAATTGTTATAAGCAAAAGGAGGCTTTAATGTTTAAAATCAGAAATTTTGCCATAGGTAGCAAGGTATTGTTGGCTTTTTTGTCGGTAACTTTTTTGGCAATTATGTCTGTTGCATATATATCTTATTTTTCTGCTAAAGATTCACTAGAAAACACTATATTTAATCAATTAGTTTCGGTTAGAGAAATAAAAGCTACTCAAATTGAATCATATTTTGGTTTTATTAACCGTCAATTAGTTAGTTTTTCAAAAGATAAAATGATTGTTAATGCTATGCAAGAATTTAAAGCGGCATTTTACAAATTGCCAGATGAATTTGCAGGTAAATTAAGTGTAGATAACATAAATCTATCTCTTAATAATTATTATCAAACCGAATTTTTATCCAGATTGGCATTAACTATCGAGCAACCACAAAAAATAGAATATTATCAGCCAGCTAATTTAAATGCTAAAATTGCACAATATTTATATATATCTAATAATAAAAATTCAGTAGACAATAAGAAAAATTTAGACGATTCGCTAGATGGTAGTTCTTATAGTAAAGCTCACAAAACATATCATGCTGCCATTCGTGAATATATAGAAAGCTTTGGATACGAGGATTTGTTTTTAATTGATCATAAAACTGGTGATATTATTTATAGCGTCTTAAAAGAAATAGATTTTGGTGCATCATTATTAAACGATTCTTATAAAAACAGTAATGTATATGATGCATTTATGGCAACCAAAGTTGCTGATCAAAACAATTTAACAAAATTAACTGATTTTAAACCATACCATCCGTCTTACAATGCCTTTGATGCTTTTATTGCCACTCCAATTTTTGATGGTGATAATCAAATTGGGATCTTAATGTTTAGAATGCCACATCGTGAAATAAACAATATTATGACCAATGAAAATTCTTGGAACAAAATGGGATTTGGTAAAACTGGAGAAACTTATTTGGTTGCTAATGACTATACAATTCGTAATCAACCTAGATTATTAATAGAAAATAAAGAAGTTTTTTTCAATTCGTTGTCTAAAATTGGATTTAACCATAATCAAACTAAAAAAATGATTGAATTAATTAATAAATATGGTAGTGCAATTGGTATGTATCCAATAAGAACGGCGGCTACTCTCGATGTATCTCATGGTATTGCTGGAACTAGAATAATAACCAATGTTTTTGGAGATCAGGTGTTATCTGCATATAGACCATTGAATATTAAAGGAGTTGATTGGGGGGTTGTTGGAGAAATTAATGCTGCTGAAGCATTTGCTCCAATCGATAATTTAAGAAATAATTTGTTGGTTTTTACAGTATGCTTGTTGATGTTGGCGTCAGTTATATCGTTAATGTTTTCTCATTATGTTATTACTAAACCTATTAATAGTATGTTAAGTTCTGCGCATGATTTGTTGGTTGGTGATGGAGATTTAACTAAGAGAATTATAGTAATGAGCGGAGATGAAATTGGTAAAACTGCAGAAGCATTAAATGGATTTTTAGAAAAATTACAAAATGTGATGTTGGATATTAGATCTGCCATGGAAGCATTGTTAGATTTATCTACAAAAATTAGTTTAGCAGCTGGTTCTGTTAGTAGTACTGCAAGTTTGCAGGCAACTAATGTAGAACAAACATGCTCTTCTTTAGAACAAATTAATTCTTCTATTACTAACAATGCTAAAAGTGCTAAAGGCACAGAGAATATTGCTACCAATGCTTCTAATGATGCCAAACAAGGTGGAAGTGCGGTAAGTGATACTATTGAGGTAATGCAATCAATTACTAATAAAATTAGTATTATAGACGATATAGCCTACAAAACTAATTTATTAGCATTAAATGCAGCAATAGAAGCGGCTCGTGCAGGTGAGCATGGTAGAGGTTTTGCAGTAGTTGCTACTGAAATAAGAAAATTATCAGAACGTAGCCAGTTGGCAGCTCAGGAAATTGGTAGTTTAGTAGAAAAAAGCACTAATATTTCTACTGATGCTGGTAAATTTTTAAATAAAATTGTTCCAGCGATTTCTCAAACAGCAGAACTAGTTAGAGAAATTGTGCATGCTTCAGAAAATCAAGCAATGGTTGTTGGACAAATTAATACTGCTATGAATTTAATAGACGAAAACACTCAGAAAAATGCATCAGCTTCAAATGATTTGGCGAAAATTGCTAAGGAAATTTCTACAAAAGCCTATGTTCTTAAGGAATTGATTTCATTTTTCAAAGTAATAGAATCAGTAGTAAATAAAGATAGCAAAACCAATCATACTGGTTCGTTGGAATAATCATGGATTTCAGTGGCTCTGTATCCGAAATTTTTGTTGCTGAGGCTAAAGAATTATTAGCTAAAATGGAAGAAGTATTATTAAAAATGGAACAAGGAGAGCAAAATCCAGATTTTATAAATAGTATTTTCAGATCGGCGCATACGCTGAAAGGTGCAGCCGCCATGTTTAGTTTTACTGAATTAAGCGGTTTTGCTCATGAAATAGAAAATTTATTAGCAGTATTTAGAGAAAGTAAAGCTTCTGTTAGTAAAATAAAAATAGCTGTTTTGCTAGAGTCTGTAGATTGTTTAGCTAATTTAATGGACGGCAGTGTAAAAGGTAATATAAGCCAAGAAATAATAGCTAGAAAGCAAGAATTAATAAAAAAGATTAAATTAAATGATGATTCTGATGCCAAGGTTCAAAACACCCCAAGCAGCACTCCAAGCGTCCAAAGCACTCCAAGCGTCCAAAGTATTCCAAGCACACCAAGTGTTTCAAAGGCACCAATTATTAAAGAACAAACAATAGTTGTTGATGCAGTAGATCCTAAAAATATTCCAAACATTAACGCTACAAATACAGAGACACCAATTAACATAATAAAAAATTTTATCAAAGTTGATGCAAGCAAATTAGATGAAATTATTAATTTAATAGGAGAAGTAGTTATTGTTCAGGCGCACTTAAATAGTTTGATTAAAGAAAAACAAGTTGACAATGAAGAGCTGATTAACACTTCAGAAAGAACGTTTAAATTGATTGATGATTTGAGAGTGTTAAGTTTACAGTTAAGAATGTTGCCAGTTAAAGAAATTTTTTCTAAATTTACTAGAGTTGTAAGAGATATTGCAGTTCAAAAAAACAAACAAATTAAGTTGCAAATTGATGGGGCGGACACTGAATTAGATAAATCTATTATAGAAAAAATCAATGAACCGTTATTGCATTTAATAAGGAATGCTTGCGATCATGGTATTGATCTCCCGGAAGATAGAGTAGCTTTAGGAAAACCAACTTGTGGATTAGTAACACTACAAGCTTCTCAAGAAAATAGTGAAGTAGTTATTACAACATCTGATGATGGTCGTGGTATAGATTTAGATAGAGTAAAACAAAAAGCTATTAGTGTTGGTTTGATTAAAAAAGATTCAAATCTATCTGAACAAGAAATTTTAGCATGTATTTTTGAACCAGGGTTTTCAACTTCTGAGGAAGTGACTGATTTGTCCGGCCGTGGTGTTGGTATGGATGTAGTTAAAAAAGAAGTAGAAAAATTGCATGGTAGTATTCAAATTAAAAGCGAAAAAATGATAGGCACAACAATCTCTATTAGATTACCGTTAACTTTAGCTATCATTAATGGATTGTTAATAAAAATAACAAATTTTCCATGTGTGATACCAATGTGGAATGTAACAGAATGTATAGAAATAACTTCTGATGAATATAAATCAATTAAGATGAATCATTATATGAATTTTAGAAATAAAATTCTTCCAGGTATAGTTTTAAGTAGTTTGTTAGGAATAACTACGACAACCGAATCAAATACGGCTATTATTGTACAATATGCAGATTATAAAGTGGGAATTATAGTTGATTATTTAGAAGGAGAAATTCAAACAGTTATTAAACCAATGCCAGATCTGTTTGCTGGGTTTCGTTGGATAAATGGTACTACTATTTTAGGTAATGGTGAAGTGGCAGTTATTTTGGATATGCCTGGGTTAATAGCTGATGTAATAGAAAAACATAAACACATTTCTGCGGTGGCTATATGACAAGCATTAATAATGAAATTAATCAAACTATAAATAAGACTGTAAATAAGGATGAAAATAAATATTTAATTTTTCAATTGAATCAGGTTTTATATGGTTTGGATATAGCAAATGTCGTTGAAATTATAGAATATAAACCACCAACAAAAGTACCAAATGTTCCATCTTTTGTTCATGGGTTGTTAAATTTGCGGGGCAAAGTTTTGCCCATAATAGATTTTAATTTATATCTTGGACAAAGTAATACGGTAGTTTCTAAAAAAACTTGTGCGGTTATAGTGGATTATTTTTTTAACAACCAACCAACTAGTGTTGGAATTTTAGTGGATAATGTCCTAGATGTAATAGAAGTGCAACCGGAAATTTTAGAAAAAACCCCAGATTTTGGAGTAAATATTAAATCAGAATTTATAAAAAATATGTTCATTTTAAATAATCAAATAATAATTTTGTTAAATATAAACAATGTATTTTCGAAGCCAGTGTTGGAGCAAGTATGAAAATTTTAATAGTAGATGATTCGGCAACAATTCGTAATATTTTAAAAGCAGTTTTGGAAGAGGCTGGGCATGTTGTAGAACAAGTAACCGATGGTCAGAGTGCAATCGATTATTTTTCAAAGAAAAAACCAGATTTAATTTTATTGGATGTAGAAATGGAGGGTATGTCTGGTTACGACACTGCTAAAAAAATCAGAGAAATAGAAAAAGGCGGTCAACCTAATATAGCAGAAGATTGGGTTCCAATTGTATTTTTAAGCTCTCATTCTGATGAACAAAGTTTATCGCAAGGAATAGAGGTTGGTGGAGATGATTATTTGTTCAAGCCATTTTCCAAGGTTGTGTTAAATGCCAAACTTAAAGCTATGCAAAGAATTTATTCTATGCGTCAAGATATCCTTGCTCAAAAACAATTAGTACAACAAATGAATCAAGAATTATTAGATGAGCAAATGGTTGCTAAAAATATATATGACAATATTGTTCAATTTGGAACAATAAAACAACAAGATTTTATCAAGACCTATGTTTCTTCTAAAAGTATCTTTAATGGAGATTTAGCTTTGGTGGCACGAAGCCCATCAGAAAATTATTATATTATTATGGGTGATTTTACTGGGCATGGGTTGTCTGCTGCATTAGGGATTATTCCTGCTGCCGAATTGTTTTTAAAGCTTACGATTAAGGGTTTTACCTTGGAACAACTTTTAATTGAGCTAAACGCTAAATTACACAATATTTTACCGTCTAATATTTTTTGTGCGGCATCAGTTATTGAAGTAGATTTAGTTCGTGGTCAGCTTGCAGTATGGAATGGTTGGTCACCAGAAGTATTGTGTGTATCTAAAGATGGTAATTTGAAAAAATCTTTTGCTTCAACCAATATGCCACTTGGGGCATTAAAGCGAGAAAAATTTAATTCTACGTTAGAGCTCATTAAGATAGAGAAAGGTGATAAAATATACATATATTCCGACGGATTTACTGAATCTAAAAATATGACTGGTAGCATGTTTGGGGTGGAAGGAATAAAGGCATCTATAGAAAGCACTGTAAAATCTAAGTTACCTGTTTTTGATGAGATTATTAGACAAGTAGGTGAGTTTAGGGGGGAATATCCTCAACAAGACGATTTAACGTTAATTGAAATAAGTATGATTTAAAACTGAGTTTATCAGCTGATTTGATTTTTCTTCTACTATAATCCATATTTTTAATAATCTCATAAATAAATATATAGATCCAAATTATGATTATTAGTAGAAAATTATTATTTAATATAATTGTTACAGCAGCGTTAGCGCTAATTTTGCTTAGCGGATTTATTATCTTTTGTAGTAAATCAATCATTAATAATGTGTTGCTTAGTAAATCTAAGGAACAATTAATGTTGGTTAGAGATTTTAAAAAGCAGGAATTAGAAAATTTTTTTTCCAACTTGAAAAAACATGTAGAATTTTTAACGCAAGATCAACTGGTAAAGCTTGGTTGCCAAGAATTTAAATTAGCATTTGATCAAGTGTCTATGCTAAATACTCAAGATACCTCGCGACCAAATAATGCAACTTCAGCAATAAATCAGCATTATAGTAACATGGCAAAGCAATATAAAGATTATTTTGCTGGTAGTAAAAATAAAGTAGATTTTTCAGTGTTCGCTCAAAATCTTGGGCAACATAGCGTTATTTTGCAAAGCAAATACATGACCAATCAATATGAAAATTCTCAGAGCACTGAAGCTTATGCGCTGATCCACGATAAATATCATGATTATTTTCGAAAAACAGTCAATGATTTTAAATATAATGATTTATTATTAGTAGATTTAAGCGGCAATGTTATTTATTCTACTAAAAAAAATATAGATTTTGCATCTTCCATAGTATCTGGTGCTTTTTCTAATACCGAAATTGCGAATGTATATAATGCAGTTAGATATGCAGGTATGCACGAAGGGGCTGTTGCTATTTCAGGTTTGGCTGAATATTTACCAGATTATCAAGAACCTGTATTGTTTGTTGCAAGTAAAATTCCAAACACCGGAGTGTTAATAGCTAGTGTTGGGCTTAGTTCTGTGACTTCTTTATTAAAGTTACCAGAAAAAATCACCAAAACATCTGTGTATTTGATAGATCAAGATTTACATTTAATTAATCAAGATAATTTTGGAAAAAGTATTCATACAGTAGCTGCTAGAGAAGCAGCTATTGGTAAAAAAGGCTTTATAGAAGCGGTTGGGCAAGATAAATTAATGGCTATAAGCTATTTTAGTCCAATAGAAAATATGCCATTAAGTGTTGTTGTGGAAAGTACTAAAGAAGTAATATTGCAAAATTTATCTAAATCGCTAATAAATATGTTTTATTTTACAGCGGCTATTATTCCGGTATTACTGTTTTTTGTATACACTATTTGTTGCTTAAGCTTAGAAAAAGCCGACAATAAACTTAACAAAATTAGTGATTTTATGCAGGTTGTAATTGCTAAAAAAGATCTTCATAGCCGAATTAATGTAAATAGCCAAGATAGTCCGAATAATATGGCTGATATTTTGAATAATATGCTTTCTTGGTTTCAAAACACTTTGGATCAGGTAGCTTTTAAGATTAAACAATTTGTGGGTAAACATAATGATTTATTAAGTAGCGTAACTGCTGTATCTCACTCGTTAGATAAAGAACAACAATTAGTTGGTGATGCTAAAAATACTGCTAATCAGCTAGCAATAGAAGCCAATAAAGTGCAACAAGAATGTCAGCAATATTATGACGCGATGCATAATCATAAAGATGCTTGTATGGCGCTAACAGATTTAAATATACAAGTTAATAAACAGCAAAATATTGCTAATCTAACCTGTGCAATAGAGTATATTTTTAGTATTTGTAATTTAGCGGATATGTTATCTTTACAAGTATCATTAGAAGCGCATAAAAGTGGCAAACAACAAGGTCATAGTTTTTTAATTTTATCTAAAGAAATTAAACAAATGACTACAAATTTGAAATCTCAGCTTATGCAAATTAAGAACTCTTTTGATAATTATACAGTCGAACATAGTGCAGTGCGTAATTTTACTGCTGAATTTTCAGAAAAACTAAAACCAATCAATTTAAATGTTGGTAAATTAATTGATGCGCAAAAAGCATTGTTGACTGCTAGTAGCACTCAGTTAAATACAGTAACTAAACTACAAAATAATTTGATTGATTTAGAAGAAAAATATAGTACAGTTAATCAACAGTTGTTAGCTATTGTGGAAAGTAATACTAAATTGAATGCGGAAATACAAATAGATGATTATTATCCGCTTAAGGTAGTTGAAAGTAAGAGTAGTTAAATATTTATTTCCAACTTCTTGTGGTATATGCTTCGTCATTTTTGAAGTTTTATGCCGTCTCACCCCTTTAAGCCCAACTATAATGCACCCTTACCACCCCCCTCTCCAAAAATGTTATTTTTGGAGAGGGGGGCATCTTTTAATACGCTTAAAAATAGCATGTTTTTTTGATAACTTTTATACTTCAAGTAGTGGTAATCAAGAAAACATGTTATTGTTTAAGTGGGTAATTTAAAATAGAATTAAGATAGTTGAAAAATTACTTTAAAAGTCGTTGCCTCCCTCTCCAAAAATAACATTTTTGGAGAGGGGGGTGGTAAGGGTGCATTATAGTTGGGCTTAAAGGGGTGAGGCATTTGAATGTTGGTATTGTTAAATATTTAGTGTAGTTAAAAGATGTACCAAACAGAAGTAAAACCATTAGAAGAATTATCTGGCGTTATAGAAAGAGTAACTTTTTATAACGAAAGTAATGGTTTTTGTGTACTTAAAATCCAAATTCATTCTAAAATGCAAAATTTAGTAACTGTTATTGGCTCAAGTTGTAATGTGACAGTCGGAGAATATGCCAGTTGTCATGGTAGTTGGGTAAAAGATAAAACTCACGGGTTACAATTTCAAGCAAAAACAATTAATTTAACTAGACCAAATACCTTGTCTGGAATAGAAAGATATCTAAGCTCAGGATTAATAAAGGGAATAGGTCCATTTTTTGCCAAAAAATTAGTAGCTACCTTTGGGATAGAAGTATTTGATATTATAGAGAAAAATCCAGAAAAATTATTTTCTTTACCAGGAATTGGTTCTAAGCGGCATTCTAAGATCATGGCTACTTGGGCTAGTCAAAAAGAAGTTAGAAAAATAATAATGTTTTTACATGAACATGGGATTGGCACGGCTCGGGCTGTGCGAATTTATAAAACTTATAAAGATCAAGCAATTGCTAAAATCAAAGAAAATCCTTATCGATTAGCATTAGATATTCATGGAATAGGGTTTAAGATCGCAGATAGTTTAGCTCTATCGTTGGGGATCCCAAAAGACTCTATTATTCGAGCAGAAGCTGGGGTTAGATTTGTGCTGCAACAATGGGTATCTAATGGGCATTGTGCTATGGAGTTACAAGAATTAATCAACACTACTGAACAACAATTAGAAATATCTCCAGAAATCATTAAAAACGCCTTAGAACGAGAAGTTTTAGCTAAACATATAGTTATAGAAAATAATAATAATTTTTTAGTGTTTTTAAAACACATTCATACAGCAGAATTTTATGTTGCCAATCAAATTTTTATATTAAATCAAGGCAAGCCATTTTGGCATAACTTAATAAATGTAGATCAAGATATTGCAGGTATGGAGCAATATTCAAAAATCAAATTTTCTAATTCGCAATTGTTAGCTATTAGGACTGCAGTGCAAAGTAAAGTTGTGGTTATAACAGGTGGCCCAGGTGTTGGTAAAACTACTGTAGCCAGAAGTATTTTGCATATTATTGCTGCAAAAACCAACAAAATACTACTTTGTGCTCCGACCGGAAAGGCTGCTAAACGTTTAAGCGAATCTACCCATATGCCAGCTGTTACATTACATAGGATGTTAGCATTTGATCCAAAAGCTAATAAATTTAAATATAACGAAGAAAATTTATTAGACGTCAAATTAGTATTAATAGATGAAGTGTCGATGATAGATTTATTGATGTTTGCTAATGTATTAAAGGCACTGCCTACCGATTGCACTTTAATTTTAATGGGAGATGCTGATCAATTACCGTCGGTGGGTGCTGGTGCTGTTCTTGCGGATTTAATGAGGTCGGATTGTATTAGGTTTGTTGTTTTGCAAGAAATTTTTAGGCAATCTGCCAGTTCGCAAATAGTTGTGAATGCTCATAGAATCAATCAAGGTCGGCTACCATTTTTAGGGGATCCTGCAGATCCAAACAAACAAAACGACAAATCAGATTTTTATTTTATTAAACTTAAAGATCTTAATAATTTGCAAGACAAAATATTGCAGATTATTGATCGGATTGAAAAGAAATTTTCTTTTAACTTACAAAAAGATATCCAAATATTATCTCCGATGAATAAAGGCATAGGTGGAGTACTGGCACTTAATGGATTATTGCAAAAAAAAATCAATATTAATGCTAGTGATCCAAAATCTATGACAAGTAGATTTGGTAATGATTTTGCTGTGGGAGATAAAGTAATCCAAACAGTAAATAATTACGATAAAGATGTTTTTAATGGAGACATAGGCATTATAGAGTCAATAGATTTAGAAGACTCTAGTTTGTTAATTAATTTTGACAATCGTTCTATTAGTTATGATTTTGACGAATTAGACGAAATTGCTTTGGCTTATGCTATTACTATACATAAATCTCAGGGTTCGGAGTATCCAGTAGTAATTATTCCAGTTTGCTTGCAGCATTATACTTTGTTACAAAAAAATCTTATTTATACAGCAGTTACCCGTGGGAAATCGTTAGTAATTTTAGTTGGGGAAATCAAGGCCTTGGCGATTGCAGTTAATAGCAATTCTAAGGGACGGATTACTCAGTTAACAGAGCGGTTGATAGAGGCTCATCATAATAGTTGAAAAGAAATATACTGATTACCCATCAGTTTTTATTAACTGTCGACTATACCCTACAATATTGTAGGGTATAGTCGACAATATGGTGAACCCAAAATTTAGACAGCCGTATAATAATTGATTGCTGTCAGACCTCACCATGAGAGATCCCCACAAAATTTTGGCCTCACCCCTTCAAGCTCAACTATAATTCACGCTTACTAGGTCCCTCTCCAAAAAAGTTTTTGGAGAGGGTGTTCACGAATTATTCGTCAAATCAACATATAATTGTTAGTGAAAATGCTATATACCAATATTTAATTTTTAATTATTTTCCTTATATCTTTTATTCACTCATGAAAATATAAATAATTATATCTAACATATACCGAAAGTGGACGCCCTCTCCAAAAACTTTTTTGGAGAGGGACCTAGTAAGCGTGAATTATAGTTGAGCTTGAAGGGGTGAGGCCTGATGGTTATTTAATTAACCGTTCGCTTAACAGCCCTGGTAAATTCCAATGAAAAACATAATATGCATATGCACTATTGTAATTATTCTACAACACATGATCTAAACTAGTTATATGAGCTATAAAAACAAGGTTGATAGTATGTATATACATATAATAAATTTATTTGATGGTGGGGTTCGGTAATGCCACCTGTCCTAGAATCTGCTGGCGAAAGCGTATTACATCTAGATCATTGGGTGCAACATTTTGCATCACTTAGTTCCAATAATGCAGTCAGTATAACTGATGCAGCAAAGAAACAACAAATTGAATTAATAGAAAAATATTTGGTTGCGCAATGGGATATTGCTGTTTATGCTGGTAAATCTGAGCATACCAGCAAAGAAAAAGTTAAAGCAGCTCATGCTGTCGTCAAATGGGAAGATCATAAAATAGAATGGTTTCAAGCTTTTGGTATTGAAAATGCTTCAACAAATAGCCAGTTACAGTCTACATTAGAAACAATGTTTCGGGCAATGAATACAGCAGTAACTACAGCCGCTACATCCAATATAAGTAGTAGTGCAGCAATAGCTAGGACAAGACAAAAACTTTATAGGCTAGAAGCAGAACAATATATACATGCTCAAAGCTTAAAAAAAGCTGAAGAAAGAAACCATCAAGATAAGCTAAAAATCCAAGAGATGGAAGCTGAACAACGAAGACTGCAAGACGTAATTGCCCACAAAGAATTTGCAAATCAAGTAGATAAAGAATCAGCATTAGCAGAAGTAACAAGAAAACAATCAGAAATTAATATATTAACTGAACAATTACGCAAGCGTTCTGAAGAAATTGCTGCATTAACTAGCCAAAATGCCACTCTAAAAGCCGCAGCAGAAGGTTACAAAAAACAGTTAGACGAAATGACCGCTAAATTTAAAGCAGAACAACAAAAAAATAAAGAATTATCTGAGAAATTAGCAACATCGCAACAAACAATTGAAGATCAAAAAAAGATTATTGCAGCTAACGCAACAACCATTGCAGATAATAAAACAACAATAAGTGGACTAGAAGCAAAAATAGTAGATTTTGAGCAGCAAATTGCGGCAAGTTCAAGTCTAACTGCAGCACAAATTGAATCAATAACAAAAGATAGAGATGCAGTTGTAGCAGAGCGAGATAGGCTTTCTAGCGCAAATGCTGAATTATCAGCAGAAAATAAAAGATTAGAGGGAGTTATTGTTGAGTTAAGAGCTGAAATATCAAGATTAGAATCAGAGATAGCAGCATTAAAACTTGCATTACAAAAACAAACCGAAAAAGCTGATAAGCTTGCTGCTGCCTTAGCTGCCAAAGAATCTGAATTAGTTATAGCTAACGGAAAAATTGTACATTTAACTCGGGAGATCGGCGAAGTTAGAGCAGATAATGTACAATTAAAGAAAGAATTATCAAGTGAAAAAGACAAAGTCGCAGATTTGCAAAAAGATTTGACGCAAAAGACAAGCGAGCTAGCAACTGCTAACAGCACAATTTCTGATTTAAGATCTCAGGCAGCATCAAACGCCACAACACAACAGGCAACCGAGCAAGAATTAAGGGCGCAAAAAGAACGAGCAGATGGTTTGCAAAAGCAGTTTGAGGCTGCATCAAAAGCATTGGAAGAATATAAAGCAGCTCATGGTGCAGAGCAAACAGAACAATTATTAGTGTTGCAGGCAGCAAAAGATTCTTTTGAAGAACAATTACGTGTAGCTAAGGCGAAAATCGTAGAATTAGAAGAAAGAATTAAACAATTACTAGCAAAAATTGCAGAATTAGAGGCAGCATTACTAAAATCTGCAGAAGAAAAGGGAGTCTTAGAAGGGCAAATTGGCGGATTAAAGCAAACAGTTGCAGATCTAGAGAGAGATAAAGCAGCTTTAATTGTAACAACAGAAGAACAAGCTAAAACAATTGTAGATTTAACAGAGCAACAACGTACAACACAAGCAGCATTAGATAAAACGGCTGGAGAACTATCTATTGCCACAACAAAACTTGATGAGTTAAATAGACAAGTAGCACAAGCTATCTCTGATAAAGAGGCGAGTGATAAAAAATACAAAGATGCTAAAGAAGAGAGTCTTGGGTTAACAAAAGAAAGAGATAAAGCGAACGGCCTATTGAGGGAACAACAAGAAGAAATTCGTCGACTAGAGCTGTTGGTAATGACTGGTGGTGCTACTACAGAAGAATTATCACAAGCACGAACAAAATTAACGTCACTCGCAAATGAACTTGCGAGAGTCAATGGTCTATTAAGTACAGCTAATGCAAGAATTAAAGAATTGGAACTAGAAGTTGAAAGATTAAAAGCATTATTAGCAAAATCTGAAGAAGACAAAGCTGCTTTACAGGCACAATTAGATCAGGCACTAGCTGCATTAGCTAAAGAAACAGAAGCACACGCCCAAACTATATCCGACAACCAATCACTTCAAGCCGCAATGCAAGGTACCATTAACGGATTACAAACCGAATTAGCCGAGGAAAAAGAAAACAACAAACAATTGTCCAAAAAATTGGAAAGTGCAGAACAACAAGCAGCAGCTTTACAAGGTACTATTGATGCTCAACAAGGCACAATACAAAAACATGCTGATGAGATTAAAAGATTAACAGAAGAAAATGCCGCAAAACAAGCAATAATTACTTCAGGAAGTGCAGATCAGGCCACTATTGAACGGCTTGAAAAAGAAAAAGCTGCTAATGAACAAAGAATTAACCTTTTAATAGCAGCAAATGAACAATTAAAACTCGACAATGCACGGTTAACTAAAGAACTAGCTGCAGCTCTAGCAGAAATAGAAAAACTTAATAAGATAATAAAAGGTTTGCAATTACAATTGGAAGCAAAAGACCAACAAATTGTTGATTTAACTGCAGCACTTGCTGCCAAAACAGAAGAATATAATGTAGCTGCTGGAAAAATTGGTGCACTTACTGAACAATTAGCTACAGCTAAATTGGAAAATGAAAGTTTACAGGCACAATTAAAACAAAAAGAAGAAGCATTCACCGCATTGGGTACAGAGAACGATACTGCTAAACAGCAAGCCGCACAAGAAATAGCTGATTTAAAAGCAACGATACAGAAGAACGAGGAGACAACACGAGATCTTTCTACACAATTATCACAAGTTACTGGGGAATTAAGAACAGCTCAAAAAGCTTTAGCAGCCGCAAATGAAGAGATTACAACATTAAAGCGTGAATTAGCTGAAGCACGACAAGAAATTGCACAATTAAGATCAGAGTTGGAAGAGAAAGATAGAATAATTGCAGAACTTAGAGCAGAAGTAGAAAGATTAAAAGCAGTAGAAGCAAAAAATGCGGAGTTACTAGAAAGAATAGGTGTTTTAGAAGCAGAAGCTGTAGAGGTCAAGAGAGAGAGAGATGATGTTAAAGAAAAACTAAAGGTTTCTGAGGCTCAAGTAGGAAATTTAGCAGGTGTTGTACAGGCAAAAGAAGCGGAAATTACAGAATTAAAAGATGATAAAACAGGATTACAGGTAAAACTAACTACCGCAGAAGAAGCATTAACCGCCGAACAACTTGCTCACAAAAAAACTCAAGAAGCCCTTGCAGCTGCAAATGTCACAATTGCTGAATTACAAAGTAAATTAGATGCGCAAACCAAAGCATTTGAAGCATTTAAATTACAAGCTGACAAAGATTTAGAAGCAAGCAAGAAAGAAGTTGTTGCGGCTCAAACAACCATTGGAGCACTTCGTGGAGCTCTAGTTGTGTCAGAATTAGACAATCAAGTATTGCGTACTGAAAAAGGAAAGATGTTAGAAAATATAAGTGAATTAGAGGGACAATTAAGTACAGCACAAAAAGGGTTAGAAGCAGCTCAACAAACAATTCTCGGATTAAAAGAAGAATTAGAAGCATCTAAACTTGCTCAAGAAAAATTGGGTGTAGAGCTTAAAGATGCTGTAGCAGCGAAGGCTCTGCTAGATAATAAGATAGAGGAATTGTCTAAAGAAGCAGCAATTGCTATACAAAATAAACAGCCATCTTTTGCAATGTTGTACAAAGCAGTTGCTGAGCGTAATAAAAAAATTGCTGAGCAAAATATAGCTACTCTTAATGCGCGTATACATGGTATGCAAGAAGGTTTTGATGAAAAGCTAAAAGAACAAGCACAAAAAGAGCAAGCTGCTGTAGCTAAAATAGGCCAAGTAAACCAACAATTGCAACATGAAAAACAGATATTAGAAAAAAAATTAGAGATTTCTGAAAAATCCAATAAAGAGTTAGCAGATAGATTATTGGCGGTTAAAGATGAATATAGCAAATTGTTATTAAAACAAAGTAGTAGTACGAAAGATGGTGAAGTAACTTCTAAATCTCAAGAAGAACAGCTTAGAGCTGCTGCTGTTCTTAAAGAAGAGGCTAAATATTTAGTTGCTCAAAAAATATTAAGCAGCATGAAAAACACACGAACAAGTTCACGTACAATAGTTGCTATGTAGGAATTTATGGTATACAAAATATTAAACGATACAGATAAAACAGAACTTTATAATAATTTTATAGAATTATGTTATGGAGTAATTAGGGCAGTAAAACAAAATTCTGTATTGAAAGAAAAATATGATGCTTTTCTAGCAAAAGATCAAGAGATGCTACCATTTTTTAAATTGTTAGAAGCAACAGTTGATGAAGTGTCAACAGAATCCAAAATGGATGACGAAATAGTTAAATACAATCTTGACAAATATATTGAGGCATGTAATGAGTCTAATATTACTGGAGCCATGGTTGACGATCCAAATGACCCATTGATAGCTGATTTTGAAAGTGACAAACTATTTGCTTACTTAGTTTTTCAATCATTGCTTGATGACGTGATTCATCCTAGGGACGATGATATATCCGTAGTACCCACATTTGATGCAACAGATGTGGTTCCAGAAATTGTTGATGATATTGGTGGTGAAAGTGCGACCCATTCACCAGCTAATATAGTTGTTCCTCCTGCTACTTTGACTTCATCATTATCTAAACATCCACCGGCACCACCTACTGTCAAAAAAGATAGCGTAGCACCAATACCTAACGAACCTATTAACATAACACCACAAGAATTAGCTGCGTATAAATTAAAAATAAAAAGCAACAATATTACTCTACCAGTTGGAGACAATGCTCTGCAGGCATTTTTTGACGATCCAAAAGTCACTAAAGAAATGAAAAAATTTGTTAAAGACAAATTTAACGATCTGAGTAAAGTAAAAGATGAACAAATTCCTGTTATAAAAAAACAATTAGAATATTTGCTAAATTTACCTGGATATGGATTAGCCAAAGATAAAAGAGTCGAGGATTTAGATAAAATAATTGTAGATATGATAGCAGCTGCTGATGGTGTTACAACAGGCACAAAACAACAAAAAGATGCGGCAGCGAGACGTATTGTTGAAGATGAGATAGCAAAGATTGAGGTAAAATGCAAAGAAGCATCATCTGGTGTTGATATATTAAAAGACAAATTTATAGCAGGTTATACTCAAGAATTATGGGATAAGTATAATTTTCGTTTTAATAACCGTGATTTTCGCAAACAAAACTCAAATGAACAGTATCCTGAACCAGAAGCATCGTATTATCCACCAATTGCTTTAGATGGACCGCCAGGGACTGGTAAAACTACTGTATGTAAAGAGATTGCAGATATTTTTGGTTTTGGATTTTATGCAATAGATATGCAAACCGTAACAGGTTTGACGGATGTTCTCGGGCGTGGTACTGAATTTCAAGGTGGTGGAGAAGCTAGTAAAATGATGCAAGCTAAATTTGCCACTGGAACTAATTCTGTATTAATGGTGTTTGATGAAATAGATAGAGTTCCTGATGAAAAAGTATTAGGTGCCTTAGCTGGAACGTTAGCTGTTAATAGCAGTACTGGCAAAGCTATACACGATAACTATTTTAATTTAGATATACCAACAGTTGGTATGAGTTACGTCGCAACTACTAATAGCTACTACAATCTTAAAAGTTATCTACAAAATAGATTAGCTAGAATAGAATTTCCAGGAAAGAGTTTCGAAGAAAAAATAGCTATCGTTACTAAATCTCTTGATAAGTTACGAGCTAAGGCAGCAACTACAGAAGGATATATTGAAAAGCACATTATAGAACAATTAGAAAAAGATGATGATAAATGGAAAAAATACCTAATAAAAGCATATTCATATGATCCTGGAGTACGTACGCTGACCTCAGTATACAATGCATTAATAGCAAAAATAAAAAATGAATGTCAGGGTGGTGAAGCCATGCCTGTCATTGACGAGAAATATATCGATGCATGTATGAAATCGCAACAAATGCGAAAATTAACTGATAAACAACAAGCTATAACCAGCTTGGCTGATGAATTCGAAAAACTTAAAAGAGATAATTCTGATACTAACTCACTAATAGATTGTGGATCTAAGTTGTTAGCTACTTTAAATATAGTTTTAGAGCCGAAATACTTAAAAGACAATGGTTTTGAGAAAGATACTGATTATATTATTTATGCTACTGAACTAAAAAATTATGTTTCATACGAAGTATTATTACAAAGAAACAAAGCAGCTAAAGCACCATTAGATAAAAGTAACTATCTTAAGACAGATAAGGGGCAACAAGAGTATTCTGATAATTTAACAAATAGATTAGCAAAATTTGCAATTAAGCAGCAATTACTTGTAGAAAAAAGAGACTCAATCGATATTGAACTCAAAGTACTAGAGAGCCAACTTGGTGAACATAAGGATGATGAAAAAACTAGACCACAAATAACTCGTCAAGCTGAACTACAAAAACAACGAGATTCACTTCAAGAACGCATAGATTTTGCTGATGCCAGAATAAAAGCTGCCAAAGCTTTGCGAAATGGTGATACATCAATAGATTCTAATGTAATAGATCAACTAAAAGCATATAAAGAGACATTAGAAAGGCAACAACGTCGTTTAGATGGTGGTGTAACTGAACACTCGGAAGCATACAATAAAATTAGTAAAAAGGTTAATAACCTGAATACGTTATTAGAACGATTATCGGGATTGTATATTATAAATGATGCAGCATCTAGTACTAATAATAGTCCTATACCTTCTGCTCTCCGAGTTGATCCTGCTGGGACAGCGTCTTTAACTAATAGCAGCGTAGTAAGTGGTGCAACGCTAGCAGCACCTAGTTCTAATGCGTTAGGATTTTCTGTACTTGGTGTCCAACAAGATACTCCTGTACTACAGTTACAATCAACAACCATGCAATTACCACCACTTGGTTATATGCAGCCATCAATTATTCCAACAGGATTTATACCACATGTTGCACCATTACCAACAAATCCGTTAGCTAGTTACCAATCAGGCTATCTTGTGGCGTCACAACAATTACCTGGATTACCATTACAAGCACCACAAACAGGATACCCAACAGCACCACAAGGGCACCAACAGGTTGCACCACTTACTTTTTCTTCTGCTACTACTGCACAACAACCTATACCATCTATACCAATTAATAAATTGTGGTATCTAGTATCTACAGCAGCGCTAGATAAAACTATTAGTACTTATGGTTGCTTTATTACAGAAGCTACTAATCCTCCTACTATGAAAGCAGCAGATACTGTTGGACAACCACCAGAACATCGCCATTTTAATGTTCAACAGCGTACAGAAGGATTAGTAATGCAGTCTAAAGTAACTATGGTTGATCAAGATATGGTAAATCACATGATTAAAATGCAAATGGATAATGGTAACAAAGTTATCCACATTAACGGTATATGTAAACAAGATTACACACCTGAACAAACTGAAAAGGCAAAAGAAGCTTGTCAGATGTTTATTAGTACCTGCGACCGGGTTGGTGTGACTTTTAGTTTTGATGCATATACTACTAGCGTCATACAATCACAAAAACAACAACTACGTATCGGTGGCGGTCAGCACCTATAAAAAAGCAACAAAAAACCCCCTCTTTACTACGAAATAAAGAGGGGGTTTTAAATAATTTTTTTAGATTTAATTGTTAATTACATAGTAAACAATCAATAACTTAGAACTTAACTCCAAAATTAATATTAATCTTAGTTCTCCAGTGATCAGCACCATCTAAACCAGGATTGTTACTACCAATGTTAAAGATGTTTAAGTTACCGTTAGCATCTAAATCTTGCCCAATACCAAACATGTTTTTAGCAGTAATTACATCAGCTATTACATATAAAGGACCAGTTTCAAATTTTGCACCAATAATGTTCATTCTGGTTTTTCTAAGAGTTCTTTTACCACTTAATTGGCTGTAATCATCGTATACGGTAATATTTTCTATTTTACCCCAATTAACTGGTATCTTATAAGCAATCCCAGCAGTATAGATATTAGCTTTAGATGGTATGGTGTAGACGTAACCATCTTTACCCATTTGCATAGCGCCATCAGCTGCACCAACGCCAGTACCATTATTAGGTGAATAGCCATATGGTAAAAATTGTAGTTGTATTTGCCATCTATCTACATGCGCATTAACATGGATTGCTCCAGCTACGTTTGTGCCTCTATGCATAGATACAGTATTATAAGTATTTCCAACTTTACCAGACAGACCAACTTCTACTTTAGCATGATCATTTATATGATGCATACGTACTACTCTAGCTACCAATTGAGTGCTATCTTCGTTATTTTGATTAAGGTTTGGGGTAGATGTTGTTCCAGTTGATGAACTAGAATTTGGCGTTCCTGTTGTAAGTTTTGGAGTTGCTGCAAAAGCATTATTACCACTTACTATGTTATTTTTACCAAGCTGTAGTTGGAAACCCCATGGGCATTCGTTATATATCATTTTAATACCAGTGTCATAGTTGTCACCGAAACCAGAATAAAAAGCTATATTTTTCCACCAGCTAAAGTTATCAGAAATACCAAATGGCACCATTGTATTACCAATTTGTCCAATAACATTATTTTTAAATTTATGTCCAACATAGGTTTCTAAAAAATGATAATAATTTGAATTATTACCATTGTACCATAGGTGTTCTACTTTATAATCTAACCCATGAGCTTCTCCTGTTAAATTAAGGAGAAATTTATTGAATTTCCAGTCACCATATTTTCTAGCGTGTTTAGTACTGTTGGCACCAGTATCATCAAATGTATAGTTAAAACCAGCTTTTCCACCAATTTTAGGAGCACCAATAGTGTTATGGTGTTTAGCTGGTGTAGTAGCTGCCGCTGTATGAGCTGGAGCTGAGTGATGTGGGTGGTGGTTTGCCAAGCTGCTAATAGGTAGCGTTGCTAATCCTAAAATTGCTAGGTACATTGTTTGATTCATATTCCTTGAATTTAGCATTAAGTGTTTTTTCAAAATCATCGCGCATCCCTGTCCATATGTTATTGTTGAAAAAGATCTTTGCTAATATTTTAGTAGAGCATATTAAATATTACAAATAATTGAATGGTGAGAGGTGGGGGTACTTCAGGGCAAACGCATTTAAATGTAAAATAAAGGATTGGCTTTATAGAATCATATTAATATAGTAGCTTATAATTAAAATGATTATATAGTATTTCTCGGAAAGAGATGAGTGCTTGGTTCCGCTTGTCTAACACCATCAGTTACTATTGGTTGACCAGCATCAATTGTTATATTCATGTCAAGTGTCCTAAAAGAGCTAATGAGTGGTTGTGTGATATCTGCCTTTAATAGACTTATTAATTCGGTGTAACCATTGCTTAGTATAACTTGTTGATGTTTTGGATTTCGCACATATTCCCTTAATGGTGCTACGTCAGCTCCTTTTTCCATTAATATTTTTATTACCTGAACATGATTATTCATTATATCGAAGTCTGCTATTCCTGCAAAAGAATCTATTAGATTGATATACGTGCAACCAATATAAGGCTGTAATATATATGTTCCTAGATTAGTTGAAAAAGAATTTTCTAATACGTCAAAAGGAGTAATCAGGTTATTAATCGTATCATTAAGGATCTCAATCAGCTTTGAAGGGTTAATTTTGTTGATCCGTTCAATCATTATATTTACCATTTCTGGCTTCCAGTATATAACTGATAATTTTAATAAAGAAGGCAATAGATTAGACAGGATCCTAGAATGGTTAGCATCATCATAAAATTTATTCCATATCGTTTCAAATATTTCTTTGTCAGCAAAAATAGCTGGATACAAAATGCAATTACATATAGTGTTATACGTTACAAAATGTTGGCTATTCAAATTGATAGGAAAAACCTCACTAAAATTATCAATTTTATGTAAAAACTGTACAACACATTCTTTATCACTATATAAAACAGCATAGTATATAGGCAAGCGTTGTCTGGCATCTTTAATACTAAAAGCAGTCGTATCTGTTAAATTTAACAGTATATCAATTATTTCATTTGATTCACTAATGGCGGCACAATGTAAAGCCGTATACTTTTGTATACCAAATTTTTTATTACCATTTAACATAGGGTTTTGTTGTAAAATACTTTCTACTAATTTTTTTTCTTTATTAAATGCGGCCAGCCACAATAAATATTCTTGAGATCCATAGTTAACATCATCTACTGAAAACCATTTTAATTCATTTATTTGCTTATTATCTTCTTCAATTTTGCTTTCACAGTAAAAGACAATTGTAGTAAATCCTATGTGATTGTTTAATTCCTGAATGTCTTCATCAGGCAATACTTGTTGAAATGCAGAGAATATTTCTTTGGTAAAATTATTTAAGTCCTGTTCTTGTTGAATATTATATCCTTCCAACATCGAAGCAATAGATGTGTTTGCATCTACAAATCTCCACTTTTTATCAAGGTGATTATAATTCAGTAAAACAACATGATCAATGTTAGAAAGCAGAAAGAAGATATTTTTATTATCTCGACAATTAAAAATATAATCGTTGTTGGTGATCGTTTGTAATAAAGATCTTAAATACAATCTAATTGTTTCTACAGAATATATCCACGAAAACCCAGGTGTTCTACTAATATGCAATGAGTCCAGTGCTACTGGTTTAACAACTTCAAACACATAAGGAATGCCACTGATCCCTGGCACCGATGGGTACGGCTCTTCTTTAAGTAACTTAGTAAACATATGAGGGTTCATATACAGATGTATAATTTGTAAAAAAGTTAAAAAGTAATTTTTATGTTCCTGGAATTCAGCATCATCTTCCTCACTATCATTTGCTTCATCTTCTTCATCGCTACTTTCTTCAGAATCACTTACGTAAAATAAAATTTTGTTTAAAAAAGTCTCAAAACTACCAGCTAAAATACTTTGCATAGCTATCCCTGCAAAACCTAAACAAACCCCTGTTTTTTGGTTTAGTTCTGTATTGGTGTACTTCAAGAATTCACTTGCCAATATATAGAAAGCTTGGTGGAATGTGATATTTTGAATACTGCTAATATCGTTTTGCTGTTCTGCTGTCATTACGAGTGTTTCCATACATTTTAAAACCTTACTAATTATATTATATACCTGTTATTATATGCCTGGTTCTATATATAAATAGTCTAGTACCAGAAAAGAAGATTAGCGCCTTAGCACTTGAGGTGCTTTATTTTGCATTTAGATGTGTGTTGCGTGAGAAATATTTAGATCGCTTGCAATGTGCTTAGATAATTTTTATTATCTATTACTAATTAATTATATTAAGTATGATCATATGATAAATATTACTTTGCCAGACAATAGTGTCAAAAAATTTACTTCACCAGTTTCTGTAGCTGAGATCGCTGGCAATATAGGTGCTGGGTTAGCAAAATCAGCAATAGCTGGTATCGTTAATGACCAGCTAGTTGATACTTCATATATAGTTGCTAATGATGCAGATGTGGTTATTGTAACTAGCAAAGACCAGCAAGGATTGGAAGTTATTAGGCATTCTTGTGCACATTTGTTAGCTCAAGCTATTAAACAGCTATATCCAACCGCTCAGATCACTATTGGTCCAGTTATAGATAATGGATTTTATTACGATATTTCTTATTCAGATAGATTAACTAATGATGATCTTGTGATTCTAGAAAAACTTATGCATGAACTTGCTCAGCAAAACATTCCAATCTCTAGACAATTATTGGATAGAGACGAGGCTATAAAAGTTTTTAATAATTTAGGTGAAGCTTATAAAGTTAAAATTATTCAGGAAATAGATCGTAACCAGCAATTATCTTGTTATAGTCAGGGCGAGTTTATTGATTTGTGTAGAGGCCCACATGTGCCGTCTACTAGTCATATTAAATTTTTTAAACTTATGCATTTAGCCGGCGCTTATTGGCGTGGTGATTCTAAAAACGAGATGCTACAACGTATTTATGGTACCGCCTGGTGTACTCAAAAAGATCTTGATGATTATTTATATAAATTAAGCGAAGCCGAAAAACGAGATCATCGTAAATTAGGTAAAAAATATGATTTATTTCATTTACAAGAAGAGGCTCAAGGGATGATATTTTGGCATCCGAAGGGTTGGACAATTTTTCAAATTATAGAAAATTATATAAGAAGTAAAATTAAAGAAGATTACCAAGAAGTATGTACCCCACAACTTATGGATCGTAGTTTATGGGAACAATCCGGACATTGGGAAAAATTTAAAGAAAATATGTTTATTATTGATACAGATGAATATAATTACGCAATTAAGCCAATGAATTGTCCGGGACATATACAAATTTTTAATCAGGGGCTTAAAAGTTATCGTGATTTACCACTTAGATTAGCAGAATTTGGTTCTTGTCACAGATGTGAACCATCTGGTGCATTGCATGGTATTATGCGAGTAAGAAATTTTACTCAAGATGATGCTCATATATTTTGTACACCTAATCAAATTAATGCGGAAGCCAATAAATTTATAAATTTGTTATTTGAAGTTTATAAAGATTTTGGTTTTTCTGATATCACAATTAAACTTGCGACTCGTCCAGAAAAACGCGTAGGCAGTGATGAAATTTGGGATAAAGCTGAAGCTGCTTTAAGTCTTACGTTACAAGAAAAAAATTTAACGTATCAACTAAGCCCTGGAGAAGGTGCTTTTTATGGGCCAAAATTAGAATTTTCTTTATCAGATTGTTTAGATAGAGTATGGCAATGCGGTACTTTACAGATAGATTTTTCTATGCCAGAGAGGCTTGATGCTCAATATGTGGATGAGCATGGAAATAGACAAAATCCAGTGATGTTGCACAGAGCGGTGTTGGGTTCAATTGAGAGATTTATAGGTGTTTTATTAGAAAATACAGCAGGTAATTTGCCAGTTTGGTTGGCTCCAACCCAAGTTGTGGTTATTAATATAACTGACGCACAGCAAAAAACAGCCCAAAATATTACCCAAGAATTACTAAAATTAGGTTATAGGGCAATTGAAGACTTGAGAAATGAAAAAATAGGGTTTAAAATTCGCGAACATGCAATGCAAAGGATCCCCTTTATGTTAATTATTGGTAATAAAGAGGTAGAAAAAAATTTGGTAACCGTACGTACTAGAGATGGTGCAGATCTTGGTAGTATGCAATTAGTAGAATTTATTAATCATTTGCAGGATAATATTAATTTATTGGGGAGGAAAAGTTATTAAGTCAAATAAAGAAGTTAGAAATCGAGTTAATGAGCAGATTAGAGTACCAGAAGTTAGAGTAATCAATCAGGACGGTAAACAACTAGGGGTGCTAAGCATACGAGAAGCCCAACGAGTTGCAGAAGAAGCTAGTTTAGATTTGGTAGAGATCCAGCCAAATGTTAATCCGCCAGTTGTTAGGGTTATGGATTATGGTAAATTTTTATTTAAACAAAGCAAAGATCGAGCCGTAGCTAAAAAGAAACAGAAAAAAGTTAAGATCAAAGAGATCAAGTTTAGAGTTAGTACGGATGATAATGATTACAGCATAAAATTACAGAATATTAAAAAATTTTTAGCTGAAGGTGATAAAGTTAAAGTTACGGTATGGTTTAAGGGTAGAGAAATATCTCACCATGAATTAGGATTGGAGCTTTTAGTAAGAGTTAGAGATGATTTAGTGGATGCTGGTAAGATTGAACAATTTCCAGATAGATTAGAAGGTAAGCAAATGATAATGGTGGTTACACCTAAAAAATAACCTCACCAGCCTTCTCCATTTATGGAGAGGGGGAATTTGTAGAAATAGTGGATTAGCCTCACCCCAGCCCTCTCCAGCAGAGGGGCTGGAGAGGGGGAATTTGTAGAAATAGTAGATTAGCATGGGAGTAATATAATGCCGAAAATTAAAACCCATAAGGGTGCAAAAAAGAGACTTAAAAAAACTGCTTCTGGCGGTTATAAACATAAGAGAGCAAATGTTAGCCATATTCTCACTAAAAAAAGCGCTAAAAGAAAGCAAAGATTGGCTGGATTAGGTGCAGTTAAGCTTTGCGATAAAGCTAGAATAGATCAAATGTTGCCTGGTAGTTAATAGCAACGATTTTTAAATATTTGTTAAAAATAATGGAGCAGAAGAATGACTAGAGTAAAACGTGGCGTAATGGCTAGAAAAAAGCATAAAAAAGTTTTAAAAGAAGCTAAGGGCTATTATGGCGCTAGAAGCCGTGTGTTTAGGGTAGCTAAACAAGCAGTCATTAAAGCAGCTCAATATGCTTACATTGGTAGAAAACAACGTAAGAGACAATTTAGAAGTTTATGGATCACACGTATTAATGCAGCAGCCAGAATCTATGGGCTATCCTACAGTACTTTAATCAATGGATTAAAAAGAGCTAATGTGCAAGTAGATAGAAAAATTTTAGCAGATCTAGCTATTTTTGATAGTGTTGCATTTAGTCAATTGGCAGAAACAGCTAAATCACATTGCGTACATTAATTGTGATCCGTTAGGAACATGCAAAAACAAGCTGAGCAAACAATCCAAGAAGCATTAATAGCTATTGAAAAAGTAACTAGCGAGTCACAATTAGAAGCATTACGGGTAGATTTTTTAGGTAAAAAAGGTAAACTTACTGAGCTTTTAAAAAAGCTTGGCGGTTTACCTTCCAATCACAGAGCACAATTTGGTGAGTTACTAAATAGTGGCAAAAATCAAATTCAGCAAAAAATAACGTTACATAAACAATTATTATTAGACGCAGCTTTGTCTCTTAGATTAGAAAAAGAGAGTATCGATATTAGTTTGCCACAAGTTGGTATAGAGCTTGGCAGTTTACATCCAATTACTCAGACTTTAGCAACAGCTGCTAGATTATTTGAGCAATTAGGTTTTGATATTGTAGAAGGTCCAGAAGTAGAGGATGAGTATTATAATTTCGAAGCTTTAAATATACCATTCCATCATCCAGCCAGGGCTATGCATGATACTTTTTATTTTCCTGATGGCAAATTACTTAGAACCCATACTTCTACTGTTCAAATTAGAACTATGCAAAATATTAAACCACCTCATAGGTTAATAACGATGGGCAAAGTTTATCGTTGTGACTCAGATCTAACGCATACTCCTATGTTTCATCAAATAGAAGGATTGTTGGTAGATTCTGGAGTTAATTTTGGACATTTAATTGGAATTTTGACAGAGTTTTTACGTTCGTTTTTTGATAAAAAAAATCTAGAAGTTAGATTTCGTCCTTCATATTTTCCATTTACTGAACCATCTGCAGAAGTTGATATGCAGTGCGTTAATTGTGATGCCAAAGGTTGTAAAGTATGTAAGCATACTGGTTGGTTAGAGATCTTAGGTTGTGGTATGGTTCATCCAGAAGTTTTAAAAAATTGTAATATAGATAGCGAGGTATATACTGGTTGGGCGTTTGGGTTAGGAGCTGATCGTTTAACAATGTTACGCTATGGGATTAACGATTTAAGGTTAATGTTTGAAAATGACCTGCGTTTTTTAGAACAATTTTAATTTCAATCCAGCAAAGCTGGGTGGTTAGGGGTGGGTGTGAAATTTTCTGTTAAATATTTATCACAGTTTGTAGATAGGCTGCCAATAGATGTTTCTTTGATTAGTGCGCAACTCATTAATTTAGGCATAGAATTAGAACACATTATAACCGATCCATTTGATAATAATATTTTAGAAGTGTCAGTAGCTCCGAATCGTGCTGATTTATTGAGTATTGTGGGGATCGCTAGAGAATTGGCTTTAATTAATAATACCAATTTAAAACTTCCAGATCTTAAAAATAATATTATTGTTGATGTTGATGTTGATGTTGATGCTATAAAAAATTTACCAGAAATTCATGTAAATATTCTAGCGTCAGCGGCTTGTCCAAAATATTCAATTAGGGTAATACGTAATATTAATACTAATGCGACAACCCCAAATTGGATGGCAGAAGTTTTAAATAATGCTGGTATTAGTTTAATTTCACCGATAGTTGATATAACTAATTATGTAATGTTTGAGTTAGGGCAGCCATTGCACGCCTTTGATTTAAATAAAATTAGTAATAATGCTGATAATAATAAAGAAATTATTGTTAGAAACGCATTAAATGCCGAAGAATTAATTTTATTAAATAAAAATAAAATTAATTTAAGAGCGGAAGATTTAGTTATTGCAGATTATAAAAAACCGTTAGCAATTGCTGGGATTATGGGTGGTTTAGATTCTAGTATTACCGCAGATACTAAAGACATTATATTAGAGTGTGCGTATTTTGAACCGATTGCTATTCGTATGACCTCAGCTAAGCACAATATAACGAGTGATTCTGCTCAGCGGTTTACCAGAAATATTGATCCTAATTTGCAAGATTTAGCTATGTTACGTGTTAGTAATTTACTAAAAGAAATAGTAGGTGGTGAATTTAGTGCTGTAACGACTATTGTCAATAAGCAACATTTACCAATTCTTGCCACAATTAATTTAAATAAAGATAAAATTAAACAAGTTTTAGGAATTTATCCTGCAGAACAAAAAATTATTGATATCTTGCAAAGTCTAGGAATGACTACTGTAAAAACTTATAGCGGCTGGAAAGTTGAGGTTCCTTCGTGGCGGCAAGATCTTAAAATTCAAGAGGATTTAATAGAAGAGATCGCTAGATTTATAGGGTATAACAATATTGAACCTCAATTCATGAATTTACCTTTGAAATTTAAAAACCAATCTAACAAATTGAATTTTAGTAAAGAATTACAATATAAGAATTGTTTAGCAAATAGAGGGTATAGAGAAGCAATTAATTATAGTTTTATTGATGCGGATCTTGCTAATAAATTTTATCCAAACCATAAGTTGTATGAACTAAAAAATCCAATTTCTAAAAACATGAATGTGATGAGAGCTGGTTTATGGCCTGGTTTAGTTACGTCTTTAATCCACAATCAAAATCGTCAGCAAACAAGAGTACGTTTATTTGAATTGGGTACAGTATTTTTCTTGAATACAAAAACAGATGTTATTGAAGAACATAAAAAAATTGCAGGTATTATAAGTGGAAAATTTTTAGAAGAAAATTGGCAAAATTTAAATAAAAATGTAGATTTTTTTACGATCAAAAGTGACGTTGTGGCACTTATAGAGCTTGGTTTTAATAAAGTTGAAGTGGATGTTCAATTTGTACCAGCAAAACATTCAGCTTTGCAGCCAGCAAATGCTGCCATAATCAATATAAATAATATTGAGGTGGGGGTTGTTGGTGCATTACACCCACAATTGTTGGAGCATTTATCAATAACAGAGCCAGCATTTTTATTTGAATTAGATTTAGCTTCCATTAGTAACATGCAATTACCACAATTTGTAGATATTTCTAAATTTCCTGCAATTCGTAGAGATTTTTCTATTGTTGTAGATGTTTTTGTTAGTTGTGGCGAGATCAAAAAAGTTATACAAAGTAGTTGTAGTGAATTATTGAAAAAAATAATTTTCTTTGATTTATATAGCGGTAATAAATTACTCGATCATAAAAAAAATATAGCTTTTGGAGTAGTTTTACAACATCCAAACCGTACTTTGGTAGAGCAGGAAATCAATGATCTTGTAGCTAATATTATAACTAATTTAGAGCGAGTTGGTGCTCATTTAAGGACGTAAGTATGGTTCAATTTAAAACATTAACAAAATTAGCAATAAGCGATTCTATAGCAGAGCGATGTGGTTTAAAAAAAAATCAAGCATCGCAGATCGTAAATTCACTGTTTGCAGAAATAAGTGGTTCATTAGAAAATTTTTTAGATGTTAAATTGAGCAAATTTGGCAATTTAAAAATAAAACATAAAAAAGAACGTTCTGGACGCAATCCTAAAACTCTTGAAGAGACAATTATTTCCGAACGTTCAGTGGTTGTTTTTAAAAGTAATAAAACATTAAATCGTATAATTAATAAAAACATAGCGATTTATGAATAGGATCTTTCAAAAACCAACTTGTACTTTTAAACGAGCGTCTGTTTGAGCGTAGCGAGTTTAGCGAGTGAAAAAAGTACAAGTTGGTTTTTGAAAGACTCATAATATAAAAGGAAAGCTTGATGAATAAAGCAAAAAGTCGATATAAATTAATTTTTATTTCTATATTCATGTGTATCTTAGGATCATTATTTTATCATTATGAATATTACTTAAGGGTAGTGCCAGGTGTTATTCGTCCTGAACTTAAATTAGCTTATAACATTAGTGAAGCAGGATTTGGATTTTTAGTTGGTTTATATTATTGGGCTTATGTACCTTTACAATTGATAGTTGGTTTAACTATGGATGTTTTAGGGCCACGTAAAGCATTAACTATAGCATGTTTTATTAGTGCCCTTGGTACTTATTTTTTTGCTGGAACCGATAATTTATTAATTGCACAAATTGGTAGATTTTTAGTAGGTTTTGGGGCAGCTTTTGCTTATGTTGGGGTGTTAAAATTAGCCAACATTTGGTTGCCAAGGAGATTTTTCGCTCTTATGGCTGGGTTTTGTTCTACTTTAGGGATGTTGGGTGCTATTGGCGGACAAATAGTACTTGGTAAATTTGTAGCAACAGTTGGTTGGCGATCAACTCTTTATTATTCAGTATTTGTTGGCGTTGTTTTTAGCTTAATTTTATGGATCTTTATTAGAGACGAAAATAAGACTACTGCTAGTTCACCGATTACAAATTTACAAATATCTGCCAAATTAAATATATTATGGTTAGAGTTACAAGAAATCATGAAGTTAAAAGATCTATGGTTAAATGGCGCTATAGGCTGTTTAACGTTTGCTGGTTTATCGGTGTTTGCGGATACTTGGGCAATATCTTTTTTAGAAGCGGTTGGTATAGAAAAAGATTCGGCTACATTTTCTTCTTCTATGGTATATGTAGGGTTTGGGATCGGTGGACCAATTTGGGGAATATTATCTGATTTTGTAGCTAGTCGTAAAATTCCTTTAATGCTTGGTTCGATCATTTCTGCAGTACTAATTTCTATAATTTTATATATTCCAATGTCAATTATGTGGATGAATATTTGTCTATTTTTATTTGGTTTGTTTGTTAGTGCAGAAATTTTAGTTTTTGCAGCAATTAATGATTTATGTCATAAAGAAATAAGTGCCACAGCTGTTGGTTTTGTTAATATGTTAATAATGGTAGGTGGTTTATATTTACAACCAAAGGTTGGGTTAATTTTAGATTATTTAAGTTACCCTAACGAATTAACCAAATTTAAAATAGCTTTGATAATTTTACCTGTTGGTTTAATTGTTTCTGCAATTTTAAGCATGTTTTTAAAAAATGGTATTAAACATGATTTAATAGATCAGGATCAACAAAAATAAATTCGTATTTATTAAAACAAAATTCATAAAATCTATTCTCTTGCTATAAACCCAGATTTTTGGTTATTATTAAATAATACTCATAAGTATTTGGACCAACCACTGAACGTACTAACTGCCAGGCTGCTACGAGTTCTTTTCTGTTTTTTCCTTTTTCTTTAGCATAAAAATCTCGTTGAAATTGATTAAATTCAAATTGTTTGTCAATAGTACTTTTATAAGAAGAATTTTGCTTTTGTTCTTCTGTCTTAATCCATCCTTGAATAAGATCACCATAGGTTAAATTACTATCTTTATTAGAATTTTTTGCAAATTGACGTAGATATGAATTAAACCTAAAATGTGTGCCAATTTCTTTTTCAAAAAAATTTCTTGTTTTAGCGTCATTTTTATAATTAACGACTAGAGTATCTTTGGTTATTTTATTATCGCTATCCCGCCTATCAATGCGCTTGATTTTTATAGAAGCTAATTTTTGACCAGTATGTAGAAAGTATTCAATTCTATTAACTAAATCAGCTTTTCCACCTATAGTAGACAATCCATTAGCACTACAAAAAGATACCAGTTCTTTTTTATCCCAATAGCAATTTTTAAATAATTCAGGATTTAGGGAAACAGTTAAGTTAGGTCTTGTGGTGATGTTTGTATTCATTGTTACTTAATAGCCAATTCTAAATATCCAGTAGTATGATCTTGTTCTCGTTTAAATTCTAATCCTATAGCGTTTCCGATTACGACTTCGGCAGTAGTATAAATTTTACACCCATAAAGTAAATGCCCTCCAATAGTGTTACCTGAACCATCAGACAAAGCAATATGCAAATGACAACTATCTGTAGAAATTGTACCAACTAATGATACTATTTCCATTTCCTGTAACCATTGTTTATTTTGCTTGGCATTAGCTAACCTTAGGTTTGCTTCTTTTAAGCTGCCAACACAAGTAATTATATATCCAGCACGTATATTATTATTTTTAGCAACAATAAGTAGTTGTTCTTTTAAATCTTGTTCTGGGTGCAATCGAAATGCATAGATTTCTTGTGTAGTATTTTTCATTGCTTTATAAAGTTGTAATATTTAAATGTTTCCCATATAACCTGTACATTATTAGAGAGTAATAATGTTAAATCGTTACCGACACTCATATTCTTATGATGTAGTATAAATTAGATCCCAGGTAAAACGCTAGTAAGTTTTCATTTGGACCAAAGAGTATTTTATGAGGCATTACTAGAAAGTGAGAGGTGCGGCATAAGTTTTATATGTGGTGATCCAGAACATTGTTATTGCAATAGTACTTGTTATTGCAATAGTACTTGATTTTATGTAGTATTTAAAAAAATAGTATTATAAAATTGGGAGGGAATTGATATGGTATACGGTAAAGAGCAACAAAATACATACCCTGCACAAAACCAGGTAGTACTGCACCAAGCTAATAATGTGCCTGAAATACTAGAAGCTATTGAACGATTAAAAACGCTTTTAGAAACAACTTATACATCGGATTTGATAAACAAGCTTAATTTAGATCGATATTCAAACCAACTTGAGCTTACTTCAGCTATAGCTATGCGAATATCTGGTACTGATAGCGAGAGTACTATTTCAGAAGATTTAATCAATTCAGAATTAGCTAAAATTAAGAACCCTGCATTTCAAAAATTATGTGCGCTTGTTAATGCTGCAAAAGCTCTAAATATAGGTAATATACAGGTAACATCTAATGCTACCATGAATCCAGCATCTGTTAATGCCACTGATACGGGTAATTGGAACTTTAGGTTCACTGGGGTACCGGCTAGTGTTGTGTATAATATTTGTATAGATTTTATAGATCCTTCTAATACGAATCATATGCCTATAATAAAATTTAATTTTATGTATAAACAAAAAGAACAACTTCTTGACTTAAGGAATTGTGAAAAAACGGAAAAACGTCATGGTAGAAACAAAACAGATTCAGCTCAAAGCATTGCATACATAGAACAACGTAAAAGAGAATTACTTCCTGGTGTGAGTGGATACAATGTTGTCTCTAAAGAATTTATTATGCAACATTGGACAGATGCTAAAAAACAGGATATTACTATTGCAAATCCAGCAGATTCTACTGTTCCATTAGAAACAAAAATTAGTGCCACTGTGAATACAGAACGTACAAAGCGTAGTGTGGGTATGAAATTAACACCAATCAAAAATACGGTTATAGAACTAGCAGAGTTATTAAATCACCATAATAAATTTAAAAATATTATTTCTGTAGAATCATTTTTTGGCAGTAATGACATTACAGAAGAATTATTTAAAACCTCTGCTGAAGCGATAGAAGACATAAAGGGGAACAAATTGGACATGCTAGATACTATTAAAGGTATGCTTGATGTGTCATTTACTCCTCCTGCGCAACAACAACCTGTTGCTAGACTTCAACTTAGACTTTAATAAGCCTCCACTCTCAAAAAAAAATTGAGAGTGGAACACTAATTTGTATTCAAATCAGACATAGTAAACACTTGATCTTGCCAACACTTCATTCACGCGATCTAGTTTTAATATAATAATAAATTTTATAAACAAGGAGGTTTTTAAGTTACCGGCAGGGAACATTCCTAACTTGGGGAAAAGTGGGACATTTCAATATTACGTTATTACGTTGACATTGCGTTGACAGGGTATTGCAAGTTGTTAGTCGATTGTGATATTAATAGACTATATTAAAAAAAACAAATATATTAAAAACTATAATAAGTTTCTAATTTGAGATCAGTAATTTGAAATCTAATTGTTAGGAGTGATTATTATGGGAATATTTTCTTCATTAAGCTACGAACAAAGAGAAGCAACGGCTATATTACAAATTGGAACATTCCTTGAGTATTTCGATTTAATGATTTATGTACATATGGCTGTGGTACTTAACGAATTATTCTTTCCCAAAACCGATCCGCATACAGCTAGACTAATTTCAGCAGCAGCATTTTGTACTCCATTTGTTTTTCGACCATTGGGTGCACTAATTTTTGGTTATATAGGCGATACAGTAGGACGTAAAGCAACTGTAATAATAACAACCATGCTGATGGCACTTTCTTGTGTAGCTATGGCTAATTTACCAACTTATGCTCAAGTAGGAATCATAGCGTCTTGGGGAATAACAATTTGTCGTATTTTTCAAGGAATTTCTTCTATGGGGGAAATGATAGGGGCGCAAATTTATTTAACAGAATTAGTTAAACCGCCACTTAATTATCCTATCGTATGCTTGATAGCATGCTCAGATTGTTTAGGTGCCTTAGTGGCGTTAGCTGTTGTAAATGCTGTGTTTGCTTTCGGATTAGAATGGAGGGTTGTTTTTTGGTTTGGAGCTACTATAGCAGTAGTAGGGTTTGTTGCTAGAACCGCCCTTAGAGAAACTCCTGAATTTGCCAATGCCAAGCATCAAATAAAAAGAACGTTTTCCAATTTAAATATAGATGAAAAAAAATTACAAGAGAGTGTTATTGTTAGTGAAAAGGTTGATAAAAAAACTGCTATAGCTTATTTTTTAACATATTGTGCAAGTCCAGCATGTTTTTATTTTATTTATGTGTATTGTGGAGAAATATTAAAAAATTCATTTCAATATACTCCGCAACAAATAGTACGTCAGAATTTATTTGTTGCTCTAGCAGAGTTTTTATGTGTAGTATTCTTAACATATTTGTGTTGCAAAATACACCCATTAAAAATTGTTAAAGTAAAAGCTTTCTTATTTTCTATTGTAATTTTATTTGCTCCTTATTTGTTATTACGAGCAAATTCACCATTTCAAGTATTGCTTGTACAGATAAGTTGCTGCATGTTTTGGCTTAATGGTGTTCCAGCAACTCCAATTTTCTTTAAACATTTTCCGATATTTAAACGCTTTACTTGTATTAGCTTAATTTTTGCATTGTCGAGGGGGCTGATGCATATTATTACTTCTTTTGGACTTGTTTATTTAACAGAAATAGTTGGACATTATGCGGTAACAATTATTTTTATTCCGCTTGTCATAGGATTTTGGTATGGTTTGTTACATTGTGAAAAAAATGAGAAGGCAATAGTAACTCATAAGCTTTACAATTATCAATTAAACCTAAAAGAGGTTGGTGGGACACAATAATTGTTGATAATATGCACAATTAAATCGTATTCGTTCACGTGGTTCAGTATTTTTTAAATTTATGAAGCATCCTGAAAGAATAGAACTCACTCTTAATCTATTAACGCTCTGAATGGTGCGTAATAAATTTAAAAAATACTGAACCACGTGAACGGTAACATTAAATCTTAGATTAGGGTCGTTCTAAGGAAAATCTACGCAGCAAGATTCTATAATTTTTTCATATATATTTTTTAAATTATATAAATCTTTTACTAAAACATGTTCATCGATTTGATGTGCTGTTTTACCAATTAAACCAAATTCTAAAACAGGACAAATATCTTTAATAAATCTAGCATCAGAGGTGCCTCCACCTGTACCTAACTTAGGAGTAACATTAACCGTTTCTTTAACACATTTTATTACTGTTTCACAAAACTGCGTTGGATGATTAATAAAAGGCTCTCCGCCTACTTGAGGCATTAAATTATAATTAATATTAATCGAATCTAGACGTTCTTTTATGATTTTAATTAATTGTTCAGAAGTATAATTATTATTAAAGCGAACATTAAATTTAGCTGAGGCCTTGTTGGGTATAACATTACAAGTATTATTACCAACATCTATAGATGTAAATTCTAAATTAGATGGTTGAAAATGTTCGTTTCCAAGATCTAAAGGTTGTTTTGCAAGGATCATAAATGCTTTTATTAGATCTGTAATAGGGTTGTGGGCACATTCTGGAGCAGCAACGTGGCCTTGTTTGCCATGTACTTCTAGAGTGCAATTTAAACTTCCTCTTCGTCCTATTTTAATCATTTCCCCAAAAACAGCACGATTCGTTGGTTCGCCAACTAAGCAGAAATCTATGTTTTCTTTTTGTTCCCTAAGGATTTTTAAAACTTTTGGAGTGCCATTTAGTGCGTGACCTTCTTCATCACCAGTAATAAGCAAACTAATAGAGTTGTTAAATTTTTTTTGATTTTTGTTAATATTGTTAATAAAACCATCTACTGCAGATATAAAGCATGCGATCGCGCATTTCATGTCACTGGTACCGCGTCCATAAAGAGTATCGTCTATAATTTTTCCTTCGAATGGATCTACAGACCATGCGGTTAAATCACCGATAGGCACAACATCCGTGTGTCCTGCAAAACAAAAATTTTTTCCAGTAGTGCCTAAGCGCGCATAAAGATTGTGAACTGGAGCATTGTAGATTGGATCATCAAAAATAAATTTTTGACACTTAAATCCTAGAGAACTCAGAGTGTTAGCTAAAAAATCAATAGTGCCAACATTATCTGGCGTTATACTAGGGTATTTTATTAATTCACGGCTTAGAGTAACTGGGTCAAGCATGGTTATAAAGCCTTGTTTTATCTTGTTATACTTTGTTTTATAAATTACGTTACCATAAAATGATTGTATCAACTAGTGCAACTTTAAGTTCCACAACTCAGGTGCACGTTAGTTACCACAATACTTTAACCTACAACTATCTTTCAAAAACCTGTTGATATTAATATTAATAAGTAATATAACAGAATATACGGATTATAAATAAGTACGTATGTGTCATGTAGATCTTACCTACACAAATTATATATAGTTTTAAAGTAGGATTATATACATAGATTTATATTTGACTTGCTTGTAATAAAGTTGTATTTTTACTTTGTTTAATATACTTAAATATTTATTTTTGGCTATTTTAAATGGTTTTTGATAGGTAAGGCAGGGTGTATTAAATAAATTTGTTTATTTAATAAGGAAAATGATTATGTCTACTACTGGTGTTGTAAAATGGTTTAACCCAAATAAAGGATTTGGCTTTATTCAGCCTGATCAAGGCGGAAAAGATGTTTTTGTACATATTTCTGCTTTAGAACGTGCAGGAATACGTAAACTTGACGAGGGTATGAGGATTAGTTTTGAATTAGCTTCTAATAAAGGTAGGGTATCTGCAGTAAATATCAAAATTCTTGAAAAAACAGATTAATTGTAAATAACTTAACAACATAAAGCTCTAATATTCATGTATTAGGGCTTTTTTTATTTACTACTTTTGCCTCTATCCTTCAGCCGCTTTCTACAGAGGTGTTTAACGATTATTATTTTTCTATAGAAAATCCTACGTCTGCTCCGTGGCCGTCATCTGTGCTAGATTCTATTCCAATCGACCAATAATTGTTTAATTTGTATTTTAATCTAACAGTATTATTAGTATTGCTTAGATTTTTTAAATACTGTAAGTGGATTTTATTATTTATTTTTTTACCAACTACAAAATTTTTATTATCTAATAATGACTCATCAGATGTTTTATTTTTAAATTGACGAGATGCAGCTTCATCTTCTACTATGCCAAATTCTTGCAAGTGAAATTTTTCTTTAATACTACTCGTAATAGTATGGTTTCCAAAATTTAGTAATTGTAATACTGCTTGACGTTCATTAACCAAACCACTGTCCTTAATGATCGGGTGTTCAAGTGTTCCTTCTATATATAAAGATTGTTCATTTGTTTTATTAATATTGGTTGTTTCTTTGTTAGGTGAAATTTTTATATCAAGACTGGGATTGGAAATTAGTGTTCCTGGCAAATAAATGATTATACCTTTTTCAATTAAAAATTCTTGGCCAGATAGATTGTAGATCCCGTGTTTAATGCTAATCCTACCACTACCAAGTAGAGAGTCATTATTTTCGTTAGTGTAAATTTTTAATTTACCACTGATTGTTGTATTCAAACCTTTGCCTAACAGTCTTATTTCTGGTTTAATTCTTAAATTTATAGATGGTAATATTTTTAAATAATTTTTTTTATTTGGTTGAATAGTATTTGTTTGATCTGCAAACACTATATCATTAGATTTAATTATTGTAGATTGTTTTTGTTTGTCTAAGTCAATGGTGCCTTCAGGTATAGATAGATCCCCAGTTATTTGTAAAGCATTTTGCTTTAATAAAAATGCTAATTTTAATTGTAACGATGTAATTAGATGATAACCAGGAGTGTTGATGCATTCTATACCTTCTCCATAAATCTCTAATGAATTAGGGAAGTCAGGATTTAATGGTTCGAAATGACCTTTTAAATTGAATTCTCCAGGACCATTGCGCATAACGCCTTTACCATTAATAAAAATAGTTTTATCATTTTTGGCAGTTAAATATAAATTTAGAGGTTTTATTTTTATACCATATTCTGGTAGAGACATAGTTAGATCTTTTAGTGCTAAATTAGTTGTAAATCTTGGTTCTTTAGTATTTCCATTAAATTTAATTGTTCCTTGTAATTTACCTTTTAATCTAGTGATGTTAGGAACGAAATCCATTATTGGACTGATATCTTGAAAATCTACTTCTAGCTCTGTGCTAACTTTGTTATTATTGGTCTGTTTTGCTATAAAGGTTAAAGTATTATGTTTGCTAATTAAAAATGAGCCAAGATCTATGCCGTTAACAACTAATTTTTTAGTCGAAATGTCTGCCTTTAAGTAACCCAAGTCGTTTGATAAATTGCCATTTATTGTAATTGTACCAGTTGCTTGTTTGTTAAACAGATTTAATTGATTAGCTATTATATTAAAACTAATTTGTTGGTTATTAGATGTTTGCTCTATATTTAAAATATTGTCTCCAATTTTAATAAAACTATTTGCATTGAACTTTATATAATTATGCTTTTTACTAAAGTTAATGCTGGCGATTAATGGTTCATTGTTTAATGATCCAGATAATTTATTAATATTAATTGAAATATTTTGCTTTTTTATAAATTCTAGCCAATTTATTTTTATAGTTACAGTTTTTATGTGAAGATTGTATTCGGCTTGAGAATAAATAATATCTTGTAATACCAATCCATCAAGAATATTTCCAGATATTTTGTTGATGCTGATATTGTTTGATTGATTATTAAGAATAATTGCGGTATTTAGTAATAATTTTGCCCCATGCTGAGTAGCGACAAAATAGCAGGGTATAGCACATAAACAACTAAATATTATAATGCTATATATAATAATAGTTTTTAATTGTTTCATAAAATTATACTTAACGTTCTATTCAGAGCGTGTTCTGTTGCTATCGATCTTTGTTATTGCTCGTATATATTCTACTATAAATCGACAGTAAAAGTTACATAATTAACAAGCTAATGCAACCTGTTAAGTTAACCTAACGACTTAAAAAAAACGTAAGTACCTATATTATATAGGTATAATATACAGTTGTTTGTAATATAAATTATCTCTATAAAAAAATATGTAGTAGGAGATTAATATGCCAAGAACAATTAGAGAAGCAGCTAGAGCAGCTGCTGTTAGACGAACGATAAGAGCTAGAACAACCCAACCAGTACAACAAGTGCCTATTCAAATAGTAGCGGTGCCCACTCCAGTTGTGAATAATCATAATCAGGCAGATAATGCTGAATCGACTAATGTTTCTGGAACAAAAAAAGGTTTCTGTACAGTAGCAGGTGCTGCAGTTGGTTCTGCAGTAGGGCCAGTATTTTTACCAGGCTTAGCGGCCCAAGTTGCAAGAGCAGGAATGGGTTTTGCTCTTCAACCAATGTCAATTAGCCGAGGCATGGGAGTATTAACGGCAGCCAAAGCTGCAGCATATAATGCTGGAAGATTAGCTGCTATAGAAAGTATAGGGGCAACTTCTTATGCTTACACAACTACTGCAGCTCCAGCGATAGGAGCAGCTACTGGTGGTGCGGTTGGTTTGGCAGCATCTTCTGCAATATGTTGGGCGACACCAAAAGTTCTTCGTTTTACTGCACAAACAGCAGTACCTTTTGTTTGGAATAATGCAGTAAAGCCAGCTGGAACTGGTCTATGGCATGGTGCTTGTAGTGGAGTTAATGCGATAAAAAGTGCATTTAACCAGGCTGTAGCACCAGCGTTAGCTCGTTGTTTCAGACGAGGGCCAAGTATATAATATATTCTCGCTAAAGATCTGTAAAAATCGTTATGTGAAATAAAAAAATGACCAGGATGATTCTGGTCATTTTTGTTTAAACATTTGGATTACTGTATAAAATTACTATATAATTATTGGCAATTACTTTGATAGATAGCAGTAGGATAAGTAGTGTGCGGAAAACACGTTCTCGTCTCCAAGATAAAATTGCAGAAAGAATAATAGCAAGAATAAATATAACTAACTCGCTAGACGAAAAAGCTTGTCAAATGTTTGACACTGTGGATTATCAATCTGCTATTAAAATTTACCAAGATAATTTGGTTGAACTTACCAAGATAATTTGGTTGAACTAGATAAAATAGATCAAGATACAATTGGTCGTACTTTAAAAATACAATTTAATTTAAGCTCAATTATAGTAAATACACACTATATGCTAGGTAAGTGTTATACAAAAATTAAGCAATTTCCATTAGCAACAATTCATTTTGATAAATGTAAAAAATTAGATCCACTATATAGAAAGTTTGACATTGCATTCTATAGAGGAAGTATTTTTTACCAATTGGGAGCTTTCAAAGAAGCTGAGCAATTATATAGGCTGGCAATTACCAATCCAGCACCAAACTTGCAAGAAGAGTCTTATAAAGATATATATTACAACTTAGCAGCTGGTTTGGTAGAAGGTACCTTTACCAAAACCTCAGAAGAACAAGATCCTGAAGTTATTCTTTCTTATTTTGATAATGCCATGGATTGCTGCCCAAAAGAATCTAATTTAAGCAAAGGTTTATTTTTAAAAGAATTAGGTCGAACCGCAGAAGCGATTAATTATTTATTGGAGGCAGCAACACTAAATTCTCCGCAAGCCCATACAGAATTAGCTGAAATTTACCGTAACCTTGGAAACTACGATTTATTCACGCAACATCTTCAGACTGAATTAACGCAGCTGCATATGGCATTAAATATTATTGTTAATAATGAAAGAATTAATTTAGAAAAACTATCATTAAATTCCGAGTTAAAATCTAGAATTGATAAATATTGTGGAATTGAAACTATAAACTGCATATTCTTAATTTGTCGATCAGTTATAATTAATCGTCGATCACCACTAATTCTCCTTCTAACTAAAAAACATCGCTTTTCAAAGTGATCGATCACCATACAACTTTTTTAATATTACTTTC
>Ga0302186_10000190_pt1 | contig 56711 bp, 47 predicted proteins | sample II_Bog_E1_2_FD_198782 | JGI IMG/M metagenome (GOLD analysis project Ga0302186, IMG submission 198782) | Peat permafrost microbial communities from Stordalen Mire near Abisko, Sweden - II_Bog_E1_1 | ecosystem: Environmental > Terrestrial > Soil > Wetlands > Peat | place: Sweden: Abisko...
GTTGAATTAAATATGAGAGAAAATTTATCAGATTAAATGGTAATTGGATCAACCATATATTCTTCTCAAAAATTTACTCTTGCTAAAAATATTTAGCTTTGAATTTTAATAGTGAGAATGACTTCACCCTTAATTATTACTCGATGAGAGTTCTTTATAGCTATATTATAGCATTATAGTTTTAATAAAATTCAAACAATGGCATGAGTATAAACCTTACAATGGAAAAAAAGAGCACATATAAAATTTTATGAAAGTAATATAATTACAGATCAAATTAATGAAAAAAGAAGGATAATAATTTTAAACTAAGTAATATCATAAATATCTTGAACAATCAATTGATTTTTATCAGCCTCCATTAACTGCATTCTCAATTCTTGTGATTTCAGATTCAATTTAATTACTAACTTTTGATTGGTTTCTTCCTGTTAATCCTGGATAAATACTCGCAATTGTTTTTATGTATTGTATGTTAGCTCTACTGACATTAAAATACATTGTACAGCATGTTGGAGGTATCAGTAATAAGTCAATTAGACCAGATAATACTAAAGATGGAGCCCAAATTAAAACATTCCAAATGTAAGGAATAAATAGTATGAAAAAAAATACACAATTTCTAAAAGAGTCAGTTGTATAAAAACCAATCATCTCTTTTCTGATTAAGTGAAGGAAATTTAAATATAAGTTGATACTTAAACTAACTCCAACCATTTTGACATTACTGCATGTTAAAACAAGAGATATACAATCTACCAAAAAGACAATGTAAATGAGGCCTATTATTACCCAAGAGATAAATGGAATGACAAAAGGAATCAATGGCGAAAAAAAATATAGAATGAGATGCCCAATATAAACACAAATTTCGCTAGTATTTTTACAGCAGCCTATGCATAATATTGCCAAGATGAGAGTTCCTCCAACTGATCCTATTACTCCTCCTAAGATGGCTGCAGTACTCATTACTTTATTATTGTATTTTACTCTTAAATATAATAATAAAATTAATTGTTCTTAGTTTATCAATACATAAAACAACTAATTAAGTCTATCTATATGATAAACTACAGTGTAAATACAACTCTGAGAGTGCAATAATAAATCAGAATGCAAACAGTTATTAAATAATTTTTTAAAAATCTAACTTTGCCAAATCATTTTCAAATCATTTTTGTTTCATTTTAACAAAAGAAATGTAATACTATCGAGCAAATTTCTTTCGTTCTTATATTGTATTCTAAGGATAACGTGGCCTTTCCCACTAAAAGCAAAATACCCTAGTTGCAGTTTCATAATCTCCGCTTCTAAGAGCTCCTAATATTCTCTTCGCTATTCCAGCCCCAATAACATATTTATAATCTCCTAAAAGAGTTGATATCATAAAATTAATCTGAGATAGCATAGAGTCTATAGCAGATTACTTGCTTAGATATTGGTAATAGGCTTTATACTTTGATCCTTACATTTGAAATAATCCATATCCCAATCCACCGCCTTTTTGCCATTACTGATAATCAAAAGTTCCTCCTGTTTCCACATTAATGTTTCCCATAATTCCTGCTGTTCCTGCTAAATTAAAGGTTAATCTAAGAATATTGTAAACATTAAGAGCATTTTAACTAATTTTGGTTGGGAAAATAACTTCAGGATTAGCTGCTGAGCATTTTTTAGAGCAATATTTTCCCTCAACACACCAAAAAACATAATTGTTTTAACACATATGTAGATGATTTACGGCAGGACAGTCATTTGTGCAAGGAAGGCAAAAAGCGAAGCAGAAAATTGAACACAATGCGATAAGGAACTTGCCCATTAATAACTATAATGATTATTGTCATTATAATACTTCTTTGTCGTAAACTATAAACTTACCAACCTATTATATACTATTCACTCTATTAAAAATGAATTTGATTGGATTTGTTGATCCTCAATGAAAGTTCCGTTATGTATCTTACAATATGGAAATATTGAGATAATACAGTTATTTACATCACCTCTATCAAAATTTAATTTTTCCAAAAGATGTTGGTATTTCATCGGAGGAAATGCGATTATAGAGTTATTTGAAAACTATTAAATTGTCCTTTTATTTTGATGATACGAAAATATAGTTTTTAATTATTTTCATTAAATAACAATCTTTTCAAATATAGAGACTATCTTTGTTAGTAAATATTAATCATTCAAAGCAAAATGAATTTTTAATTCATAGTTACATTAAAGCATATATCTTTAATTTGTTTAATGAATGTCAAAAATTCAATCTATCCGCACCTTGCTATGCTATTTAAATAGTCTTACAGTTTTCCTCTTCTCTTCTCGACAAACTATCTGTTTTTGTTGCCAAATAGTTTTTTACCTGGCAGTCCTCTTCCACCAAGTCTTCGATCTAGGTCTTCCAGCATTGAGTATCTTGTGCTGAATACATATTTTCTAACAATTTTTCTTTTAAGAATTGGGTATTATTCTTTGAGAACAACAGTATACTTAACATGTTCTCCAATATTATAGCCTGTAATGACAAAACTATAAACTGGTAAAATCTTAGAGGGGGACTACTTTATGGTATTGATATCAACATAGCTTATTGATTCCTTAGTAGTAGGAATGGATTTACTTTCTCTGAATTTTAGGAGCTCCAAAGGAGTTAACCGGCCTTTATGATTAGGCTAAAAATCATTCATTATTAAATTTTCCATCATAGCTTTTCTTGGGGTATGAACAATTTAAGCAACAAGTCTTAGTTAATATTAAAAATATAGAAAATCTCTTAATTTTTAATTTAAACGGCCGATAAATAGCAAAAGTACCCTTTAAAGATTAATTTTTAATTTTGATTTCGCAAAAATGTTTAAGTTGGCTAAAGAGATAGTTTTTAATTAAATTTATAATTTTAATTTATAGTTTAGTTTTGATTTTTCAATTCATTAAATTCTGGATTATTTTGGCAAAGACTTTAATGAATAGAATTAAATATGATTAAATTTCAGTATTATATGCAATCAGTTTAAATTTCCGATGTAATTAGGAATATGACAGCGACATCAATTATAAATATAAGAACAGGTAGCTTTCAACTGAATAAAACTAAGCTCTTGCTTTCAGAGTATTATAATATTCTGGTCAGAAAAAATATATTTATCAATATTTATGGGGCTATTCATTCTTATTCCCTATCTTTTTATATATAGCATGTCGTACGTCTTCAAACCTTCCTGGCAAAATGAGGGCAAAGGAGCGAGAGTAATTAGGGTTATTGGCAACCAGTACTTAAAAAATCTCGATCCTTTTCTGATGCTAGATTATTTCAAAGTTAGACTTCCTGCAGGATTTCCAGATCATCCACATAGAGGATTCTAAACAGTCACTTACTTGCTTCAAGGAAGCTTTTTTCATTAGGATTTCAAGGGCCACAAAGGTAAAATTGGTCCAGGAGATTTACAATGGATGACAGCTGGCCGTGGAATTGTTCACTCCTAAATTCCTGCCTCTTATGAATAAGATTCACTTGGCTTTCAACTCTGGATAAATCTCAAAGCTCAAGATAAAATGGGTCCTCCAGCTTATCAATAATATACTAGTAATAAGATTTAAATATTTAAAAAGGACAAAGTGGAAGTTAAGATAATTTCTGGAAAATGGGAAGGTAAAACTGGACCTATCTTTGCTCGAACTCCCTCTTATTATTTTGATGTTCACATTTTACCAGGAGGTGAGTTTGATTTACCAATCTCTGGAGAGTGGAATTCGATTATTTTTGTTTATGACGGAGTAGTAACATATCAAAATAAGACGGTTGTAGATAAGGATCATTGCTGTGTGTTAGAAAAATCACAAAAAGATTAAATAGTTCATAAATTTATCTCCGAGAAAGGTGGAAAATTTGTGCTGATTGGAGGGAAGCCTTTAGGAGAGCCGATAAGCCAATATGGTCCCTTTGTGATGAATACTCAAGAATAAATTCAACAGGCATTCAAAGATTATCAATAAGGAGGTAATGGTTTTGAAAATGCAAACCATTGGGAATCTAAAATTAAATAATTGATGAAAGGTAAAAAGATAGAAGAACTTTGATTTAGATTAGCTTAGATTCATTAGTTTATTTAAAATATTTATTAGAAATATAATCAGCTAATACAATGATTATAAATGTATTTAATTAATAAAATTAACAATAAAAATTGATTCTGAATGAAAAAAAGCAACCAGTTGCTGATCAAAGTATGTCCTCAATGATTTTTAGATTGAAAATTTAATCACTGAAATCGATCAGCCTCACCCTTCAATCTACTTCAAGAAAAATACAATTCAGAAGAAACCGAGTATAACTCATCTAATTGCACTTAGAGAACGATTATTCGATTAAAATAAACTAAATCAAGTTCGGCAAGCAGTTGAAAACCATTAAAAATCTCAATTTTTAAATCCTGAACAAGAGCAGCATGCCTTCAAAGTGTAGAATAAAACAAGTATTTATCTTAATTCTCGAAATCAAAAAAAACCTATTTATGAACGAGTCGACGAAATTCAACATAAAAAGATGAAGGACATAAACAAAATTCGTGAGCAATATCCAAATAAACAAACACGTATTGAGCAATAAGAAAAATAAGTGATTGAAATGATGGAAGAGCGAAGAAAAAAATCCAAGAAATATTCGATATCCCAGCTATAGGAAAAGGTTAAGGAGCATGAATAAAAATAGAAGCAGAGACTTTGGAAAATTAATAGCTTTATACAACTCGAAACCCAAAAGGAAAACAAAAAATGTACAGATAAGCCCTTTGTTAGAAAAAAAAGTATTTAAATGTGGAAGAATTATCAAGATAAATAAAAATTGAGCAACTGTGTGTTTGCCAGATTCGAACAATACGAGGTGGTAAGAAAATAGAGATTTGAAAGAAAAATCAAATAATATTACGATAAAGTAACTCCCTTTGCTCCTATCATTTCTCAGAGATCAAAAAAAATGGTGTCTCAACTATCTAAAAAAATCTTATCTTAGGATTTAGATCGATCTCTTTCATGTAGGTATCTTCAAAGATCCAGTTAAAAATCTTTAACAAACCGCCATAATAAGTCTACAGCTTTCCCAACAGACAGAAATTCTTGACTTAATGATCTAGTCTATTGAAAGTGTATAACAATTCATAAATATAAGTTTAAATTGGCATTGAATGGCTATACATCACGAAATCCAATCATTGAGTTAGTGACTGATATATTTTGGCTACCGACTCATACTGAATCTTCTCATTTTAGTTCAGACAATTGTTGCGGTTGAGCTAAAGAAAGTCTTTTATGAGAGCGCCATCAATCAGCTTGCTATTTTCTGGAGTACGATTCCTCCACAATTAATAATCAAAATCTTGGCTTTTTGATATCTGTTTGAAGATTGCAATCTAGATTTGTTTCAATAAATAATAGTTTTATTCTGTGATTAGTTTCAATACGCCCACTTTGCCGTTTACAGTGCCATAATAAGCAGTAAGGTCATTAATTTTGCTCACAACTGATATTTATTAGCCTAAACCCAGTGATCCAACCTCAGTTATTGATGTTCGAATAACTTAATTCTGGTTTTCGACATTAAATTCCAGAACACCAATTTTTCCTTCCTTATCACCATAAATTAAGCACCGGTTCATTAAAGCAAAGTCGTTGACTTCGTGACTAGCAACATATCTGGCAACTGGCAAAATGTTGATCTGATAATTATAGACAACAATGAGCCTAAAAGAATCAGTAGTTGCAAGTAGTTGATGGTTGTTATTAATATCGAGTGAATACCCCGGCATATCAGTCTTAAATTCAAATATTTCGTTGATTTCATTGACATCTGTAATTTCATAGAGATGGATGTACTTTTAACTTTTGCAAATCAATTTATTAGTTCCTGGAATAGATTTAATTTCTTTGATATATTTGCTGTCTTTTAGAATTAGGTTTATCGTGCCCAATAATTATAATTCTTTTTATTAAACTATTAGCAAAATATTTCTTTCGAGCAGGTCAATTCCATAAACAAGCAGACCATAATTTAGAATTTAAATCCCGATCACATCTTTGAGATAGTTTGACTGTTTTTTGAGAAGTCTACCTGTCAGTAAATCATAAAGTGCCAAACTTTCCTTAACTCCCACATATATATAACCTCCCTTTACTAAAACTATCGGAATTTCATCAGCAAAATCAGCAATGGTTCTCATTTGATACGAGCAATCGTTACTAATACAATTTGTTTCATTTCCAATCACAGAACCCATTGGCACCATTTTAATCAGTGGTCGAGATTATAACTCTCTCGTTTCTGCAAAAATAAAAGAGTTAAAGCAACGTGCATAGGTAATAGCAAATATATAATTATCTTTGTTAGAAAACATTATCTTATTTAGTTTAAAATTTTTATCCTATTCTTTAAGTAAATATTGCTTGTTTCCACTTAAAACACCCAACATTTGCGAGTCAATACCAAGAGTAAAAAATTTAACTGGCTCACACCCGTACTCACTAAACTCCGCTACGAGGACATTTTTATCATTAAAGATATAAAGGCGACCATTTACGAAACCAACTACCAGAAACCATTATTTGATAGAATTTTCAACTTCAATTTGATAGTGGCTCATTGCACTAACTAGAATTGAATCCTTAAGTTCAATTTATGAAAATATTTAGCTGCCAGAGTAAATAAGAAGTATGGAATTGTGATCTACACTTGCAACTACTAAATACTAATTGGGTAGTAAACACCAGCAGTATTAATTCAAAGCCCCTGCACGAAGGATATTAATTTAATTATTGAGGCAATTAATTCTTTTAGCATCTCCTTATTCATTCAGATATATTATGCAATTTTAATTTTGTTAAGCCAGCAATATTTTTTCTCTCGTTAATTCTTGATATTGCTTTTACTAAAGCTAAAGACTAAGGATCGATTCCTCAGTCACTATAAATTTGTCATTGGAGCAAATGATCCTTGAGTTTGGCAAATTAAAACAATAAGAATAATCCTGGTTTTGGGATTAATATTTCATGGTTTGATTACTTGATTTGCTCGCAATAATCAAGTACCTACCGCAAGATAAACTGAAAATGTTTTATATTATATCCTCGGATGCCTGCTCTCTGAAAAATGGTAAATTTGATTGTTTTTCTATAGCAACAACGTTGTAGTGATCTATTGATGAATTTGTCACGGCTACCAGACAATTTTAATTGTTGGTAGCGTGCAGGCTGAAGATAGGAGTAATACCCCTAATCTCATGATATAATTTCCATGTATTTTCATAGAGCACTATCAGAAAAATTTCATTGCTAAAAGTTGAAATGCTTATAAGTCTACCACCATCGGCAAGAACATTGAGAAACTTTACTTCTGAGACCCCTTTTCCATCAAGAAGGTTTTTATGGTTTAAAGTCAAAGAGCCATAGCTTTTGATTTGGCTTTCGTCGAATAAAACAAGCTCTTCTCCTAAATATCCACTTATTTAGCAATTTAAATCTACCAGTCTGCCAAAGGTATGGTGTATTTTATGAGTGCATACGATTTGATAATTTTTTTATTTTAAAAGTATTACTTCGCTGCTTGTCAAAAGTAAAATTTCATTTTTGATATTGGAAGTAAATTAGATAAGATTAATCTTTTCTAGCTTAAATTCAACATTTTAATCGTTTAATTTACAAGAATTGTCAACATTATGGATCTTAAAGATGGTCTTTTCATCGATTTACTGAATTATTCCAAGAAGCTTGCTATTCTTTTTATTCGAGATCCATCCCAGAAATTTAAATTTTACGTAAAGTATCTATACTTTCTTGGTTTTTTATATCTTAAGGCCCAGTCTATTGATTGTATAATCGATCACCACCAGTGAATGACCCCGATTATAAAAAATAGCACCTTTTGTATCATGAACATCGAAAGTGTGAATCTCTCCACTAAAGATGGCCTCATCCTCTTCACAAAAATTCATTTTATACAAATTATTCCTCTACTTCATTTCCGTCTTGTTATTCTCCACAAATTAAAATCCTTTATCCTTCTGCCAAAATGCATACCGACCCCTCCTATCAACAATAAACAAGTAATCATTCGCGTGATGTTTTGATTATAGTACTTGCAATTTGGCAATGTTGCACTTAAAGTTATACCTTGAGTGGTGTGCTATTCCATTGGCAGCATAAAAGAAAAATTAAATGGCATTGTCATTACTCAAACAGAGTAAATGTTGACCCTAAATCTTGATGGATCGAATATTTTGCCTGACTCCATTATTCAAGTATTAGGAATGAAAATAAAACTGTTGCTGCATTGGTGATTTTGCCCTCCGAATTTATATTATTCATAAATTCATAGATTTGAAGGGTGTTTCGCAAACAGTTTAGATCATAGAAAAATGACGAAAATCATTCAACATAATTATATTTCTCAATTTTGATTATAATCAAGCTCTATTAAATAGGAAATGAAATTAAGATCATCCCGATTGCATGAACCCTTTATTTTATGAATATCGTCATTTTGAGTCCCAAATCGAACATGCATTGCTGGAGGTGTGTATTTCAGTAATATATCTATCAAAGTCTCAGGAAAAGTAAGAGTTTAACGAAGAGTTTTCGCTTTAAAAATTTTTTAAAAATTTAAAACATTATGCCACACAATTGAAGAATAATAATATCTAAAATAGTTATAAGATATTCTTATACTCATAATCAGCAGCATTATATTCAAATTTATTCCTACATAATACTTCTTATTTACTGTTTTAATATTGTCCAACTGATGGTTTGACCGATTTGTGACATATTTGTTGTTACAGATAGGATTATTGATAGATCGGTTATAGATATTTCTCCAGTAGCACTCACTTTATTAATATGCTCAAGCCTATTAATATTGAAACCTAATTTGATAACCTCTTACATTTTGGATTTACATCTTATGCTAATGGAATCATCACTGTTCCATTTTTTAAGCAAAATAATCAGGTTAGGGGTTTGACAAAAATCGACGTTATTTCCTTTCGATTAACTTCAATACTGTCCTAAATAGCTCTGTTTTAATTTTTATATCTTTGAATTAACTCACCGATTCACATGATATTTTTCTCATAATGTGAAATTAGTAATATTTTATTAGCAATGAATAATTAACTATAAATATTTCGAAACAGTTTTTCTCTTAATTTAACTGACAAATGAAGGGATCGAGTACTTATATTATGAAACCAAAATAATTTCATTTTTCATTCTTATGGCAACAAATAAAACTGACTGAATAAATGATTAATAAAATTGATTATTTAAAAAGAGCAATTTTAAATGATACATTTACAATTATTATAAAATTAAGTTGTTGAGCCAATTCTGATGTTTGGGAGGAGACCATCATTATTCAAATTTCGGATTTAATGAACTGTTGATGCATCCGTTATATTGACCTCCTAATTTACGTAATTCATAGATTTATATATTTGAAGCACAAACAATTGAGCTCATATAAAAATTATGAAAATCATACAACATAATTATCTCTTTTCAATTTTGCTTGGGTGCCCCTAAGGATAAACACAATTTACGAAAGTAATAGTTAATAATAAAACTAATAAATGAAGGGAAGCTTGTATGCAAATCCCACATTCATCAGGAAAAACATCAAACAGCCTACAGTCATAATGATCCGTCCTCTCGTCGCCTATGATTAGCATCGCCTCTATTTCAATAATACCTCTATCAAATGGTAGGGAAAAGATATTGTAAACTGCACTTATTCTTCAAATTATAAAGTATTGCTGGTGCTATCCGATGACTTTAAAGTGCATGTCTATACATAGAACTTGGAAGTGATTACACAGTTAAACAATTGGTAGCCCAAATATATCGTGGGTTTTAAATTAATATAAGAACTCAATATGCTTCTGCTAATAGGGACAGAGTAAATCTAAGTCTTGAAGATCAATATCGTAACCAATATTAAAAAGACCAAGTTTTTATCTAGCATGAAATTTAATATCAAAAAGGAAAATTATCTGATTGTCGATAAAAATGCTAAATTGAAGTGGAATAAAGGCTATGGCTTTCATATTGGCGATGATCTTCTCTATGTGTGGTCACTTCTTGACGTTCACTTTTATTCTCTTCAAAAATTAACCCTGAAGAGCAAAGTAGATAACTTAGCAAAAAAATAAAACTCAATCGTAAGTGTGTATTTCAGCAGCTACTATAAATATACGATAACGGGTCTGGCTAATGGCGATATCAAAGTTTGGAGATTATCTGTTTCATAGCACTATCCGCATAAAGAAATACTTATTCATAATTTCACCTACCATTCTCGATAAGTTGAGGAAATTATTCAAGGGAGTGACGAAAAAAGTATCATTAGTTATTCTTTGGATTTGTATGTCTGTTTCCTGTCCATATAAACGTTTGAATTGTTGAGGATTTTTAATTTTTCAGGAGAATATACAAAGATATATCTCTATAATCACATCTTCTCCTATGCAATAAAGGATTCCTATTTGGGAGAGTTAAATTTTGGCTAAAAATTATAGTTCATGACTGATATAACGGGGACTCCAGTCTTTCATGATCGATTCTTTGACTTTACAATCAGCGGGTAAGAAGATAAAAGCAAAATACAGATGACACTAAGCTCGAATATGGGAATGTAAATACCGCTTCACTAAATATAAACTATCAAATAATTAAACAAAATTGATATTAAGAATATCTATCCTCCTTTAAAATCGAAGGTATATTCGTTTTTATTCAGAATATTATGCAGATAATTTCTTGCCCGTTCTATGCAGAAACATATTACTTAATAGTTGAGGACGGTGACATTTTTAGGGTTAAAATTTAAGGCAATATGGGAAAGATAGATCATCACTACGTCATTTCTAAGACATATGATAGTGAAAAACATCTTCTGCATCAGAATCCTAACATTATTGCCTTTACCCACATAGTTCCACCAGAAGTAGACACTTAAATTATTGAAAAAACAGTAGATAAACTTTTTAAGAATAACTCTAAAGAAAAGCTAATACAATATTAAGACATGAAATTGCTTACGGTTGGATGCAACCGAGGGTCAATAATATTTATTTCAATCAACGACATGGAAAGAATATACGCTAGAGTCAGCTATCATCGCGAACGAATCATTAATTTGAAGGAAGTGCTCAATTAAAAGAATCAATAAGAATGGTTAGTCTCTATTTGCGAAGAAAAGTTCCTAAAAATCGTAAATTTTATGGGTAATAGGGCCAATTGTCTCTATACTGTTTTTCTTGGTTAACTGTATGTGAACATGCACAGTTTCGAATCAAACATTGCCATTATCTTTCCAAAGGGCATTTTTGAAATATGCAAATTTAATACCTCGTTGTAAGAGCCAAAGATACTCTTGAATCGCGAATCAATAAACCATGAAGAATAGATCGTGGCCTTTGATTACCGAAGTGATTTAAAGTTAATCTTAACTGGAGGTCGCGACAACAAAATTAAAATTTGGACAGTCTACAAAATCCTTATCTACTAAATTTTTCTAGACGAACTATTGAATTACTGTGCCTGGACAACAAAAATGAATATTTTGATCGTCCAGAGTAACAAAATTTACTGTTTAAAAAATATTCCCTTAGTGATAAGCAGAGAGGAAGTTTAAAAATATAATATTAAATACTTAGATAATTTTTATAGCGATGATTAGCTTACATTAACAAAATATATAGAAAAAGCTTTGCTGAGGGAAAACAACAAGGAGATAAAGATTCGATACGCCAAAGTACGTCAAAATTAAAGTCTACAACAATCACCAGATAAAAACAGAGACAGAAAAAGGAAGTTTCTTAGCCCTATCAGTGAAAAGAAAAAAATTAATCAGAGCACAATTTTTGAAGAGAAAAGTCCTAAGATAAATCAGAGAAGAATATCATTAAGGACGGAAGGAAATGGAGATGTGATTGAAAGACAAGACAGTGATATCTAAGCTGTGAGAAGGCATATTGCATAACTTTCTGAGTTAAAAAAAGTAACAAATAAAAGTGTTTTGCCAAAGATACAACCTAAAAATTAAGATATTTTCGTAGAGTTTATGAGGGAAAAGCTTCTAAACAAAAAGCTGTTAACTCGGAGAGATATTACATTGAATCGAATAATAATGAAAAATCTAATTAAAGACCATATTGGCAGCGATAACGAAATCATTAAAAGCTTTAAACTCGAATGATTGTCTCATTTTTTAAGTAATGCATTTATCTAATTGGATTCAAGTACTTCTTAAAATTTGACAAATGATTATTATCTCTCAGAATTTAGAAATGTTATGATTGTCTTTTGTAGATAATAGCGATAGCTTGAATTAAACTTCATCCAAGGAATGGGTATTGAAAAAATAGAATTATCACTGCTGAATGAATGTATCAATTCACTTACTTAATTTATAAATTGGTTGATAAGAATTGCATAAATAGTGATCTTTTAGAAATTGAGAGACATGATATCAAAACTTCTGTCATTGATGATATTTATATAAATAACTATTTAAAATAACTCATCTTTAATTGTAAATTCTATTATTGTATTCCATTATCTATCTTTAATTGACTATGCCAAAATAATATCAGTTCCTAAACATTAATACTCCTGTTTTTTACTTGATCGATTTGTCTCCTCTTTGATTTTCACTGTGCTACGTAATTCGACGGGCAATCTTAAAATTCAGTTTATTCGAAGTGGCTCTGCTTTTGCTCTTGTCGTCAAAGATGTTTAAGTTCTATTTAGAGTGATTGTCCATTTGAATACCTACTTAGTTTTTTCCCACAAATATCTTTTCTTCTTCCACTGAACTACCAACAATCATCAGCTTTTTTTCAATCTTCATTGGTATATCAGGAACAATGTTTTCGTTTGACTGTCTTAGTTGTTCAACTTGAATGCATTTTTATCCAAATGTTTTTTGATCCCTTTGATCAATGATAACCTATTATTTTATAGACTCATAGGTTTTCCTACAGTCTTTAATAGTTCTAATATTTTTAAAGGCCAATTTATTGCTGCGCAGCTTGATAGAAAATTATTTTTTTCCTTCCTGCTTCAGGCTATCATCACTCTATTTTATGAGTTTGAAAGTATCTTCATTCTATTTTATATTCCCTATTGTTAATTTATCTAATTTATAGTGACCCTCTTCATGGCTGATAGTCATATCATTTCCCACATCTTTTATCTCTTCAACAATCTTCATTGAGAAATTATCTTTTTTCTTTAACTCCGGTACTTGATGTTTATTAATATAAATAAGCGTATTCGAGCGAGGTTTTTGCTTCTTTGAAATATTTTTAGGTTTCTTTTTCATTTTAGCGAAATTATATACTTCCTAATACTCTTCATCACTAACACAACTATCGCTTCTCGCAGACTGAGCATCACAAAAATCATTCCCTTAGTTAGGATACTCTTTTATTTATGGAAACAACTTTATTTCCTTTTATCTTTCAATAGAAAAAAAAGATTCTATTATTTTGACTCCCATTTCATGATAGTCTACAATTTTGTATTAGTTTATCCTATTATCTTTGATATAGCCAAGCAGTGAGCATTCAACAGTGTATATATTAGGAATGGCTAACTCTCCAAACAAAGCCCTCCTCGCTGAATTTTCGTTTCCTCCTCGAAATCGACAGTTTTTATAACAGAATCTAATATCATCTTAGCAGATTAACGATGGTAACATTCTATAGCTTCTCAAATCGCTTTGCTAATAGTTGCCATAAAAGAAGCAGCCAAGCTTTTTGGAATGAGAGTGCAAATCCAAGACCAAGCAGGTTTGTTATTTATTCTTCAAAATGTATTTTTTAATATAGTGTATACTAGGGGTCATGTTTTTGGATGTTTTTTTCCAAACTCTATTTGAATCGATACCAGTGAGTTCAGCTCTCGAGTTTCCGTGAATAACTCCATCTGGATTTACCATCGGTATAATCTTGAAGATATAATTATCATAAATACTATGGTTTATCTCGCTCTCTTTCACCATCAAATCAAGTAAGTAAGCTATTATTCCTTCGATCATAAAGCTCGAAGTGGTTTATCCTGGATGCTGCCTTGCCAAAATCCAAATTATTTTACTGTCTTTGGCAGTTTGCTTGCCGGTTGATATGGTGATGATGTTGATTGTATTTTTCGCAGCAGTCTCACATAATTTTTTTATTGACAAGAAATTCCTATATTTTTTTGAATTGAGAAGATTATCCATGAAGTAAATTAATTGGCTGTATGTATAAGGATATGAAGGAGCAAAATACACTGAATCATAAGGTTATCTAAACTCATATTAAAATGACAAACAATAATAGGGCTCATTTTTATGTTATCTCTTTATATTTGATTACTCGTAGCAGATCTTTTGCCCATTTCGAACCCAATAAAGCTCGTTTTTGGCATTTTTTTAAGAAAATGTTAATAGTTTTAGTCCATAGCTAAAAAGTGATTATTTCTTTACCAGATTAACAATATTAATTTTTATCTTCTGATTCTTTTTAGTATTGGTCAGTTTGAAATAGAACCACTGATTATGTCCTCGAGTGTTGACGTCATTTTGCAGAATGAGATCATATGTTTAAATTATATTCCTTTCGTCATTGTTTTTGTAAACATATAATAGATTCCCGCTTTAGAAATGAGAATCGAAGATAATAGACCCATTGTTATTGTTTTTAGACAGAAAACTAACACCTCCTTTGTTTTTAATTTGAGGAAAATTATTTCGAGTTTTATTGTCCAAGTTAATACCCGCTATATTCATGAAGATATTGGCAAAATTGTTCTTTTTAAAGGTAGGTTCAAATCGACTATAGTATAACTCCCTGTCATTATACAAATCCCACAATGTATTTTTGCATTCCTTCTAACTTTTATTATAAATATCTTTTATTTTTTATTTCATCTTGCCATGTTAGAAGAGAGCATCTTATATTGACAGGAGTCTATTGCCAATAAGTCTGGAAGTATCATCGAGTTTAGGCATAATATATTTATTAGTTTTTTCAAGTTCGTCAGCAAAAAGGCATCTCGGAGAATAAATCTCATAAGTATTGTTATGTCCTTCCATAATTCTGCGTGCAGCTGGAATATGTTTAAGCACGTTTATATATATTTTGGGGTGCTGAGCCAGTTCAATAATCGATTATTCGCTGTCGCTTTAGTTGAACTAATCCCTTTCGTACATCAACGTATAATTTTTAACAATATATATTATTCTATTAATAAATGATTCAATCTATCTGGCAAGTTACGCAATTATAAATAAATAGAAAAACATCAAATATATTGACCTATGTTGCACAAATAAAGATTTAGTCTTCTATACTTTTCATTGAAACATAAAGACAATCATTTCTTGGTAGAATTTACCATAAACTAAAGTTCGTTCTTGAAAGTGATGACTAGCATGTCGATAGTAACATCTAACAATAAATTTAATATTTAATTTATTGAATATTTAATTGTGATTAATCATACTTCTCTTCAAAAGATGTTTTAATCATTTTAATCAAGAAATCAGATAAGATATTAAGCAGAAGTCATTTGAGTTCATCCAGATTTATTTTCTGCTTGTCTTCTGTGGTATTATGTATGCGATTGATCAACTTTACGAGGAATAAATGTTTGATATCATCTCAAATCATTCATCCAATCTAAGCCTTCATTCATATCTTATTATTTTTTAGTCAACAGCTCATTCATGATAATATTGATGACATTTGTCTTTAGCTATTGAGCGATTTCATTTTCTATTGCAATTGTAAGGACATTCTATTGTCTAAAAATAGCTCAATAAAACTATTTAAAAGAGATGTTTTATAATTTTGATAAAAACTCAAAGAAAGATAGAAACCTTGTCTTAAATTAAAACTTGTTTCTTCATAGAGAAATCAAAATTTGATGGATTTAATTTTTGTTTATGTTTATGAATAAAAATTGATTTGAGTCAATCCTTGCATTTGTAATTTATTTGGCAGGATAAAAGCTTTATGCATTTCATCTTTTTTTCAACAATTACATTAAATCTGTATTTCAATTGCTTTAATATTTATACTGATGCACTAGAAATCCTTTGAGATATAATCAATAATAAAATTCAACAGTTGTTACCAAATCATTAAAAATGGCATCTTATATGTATATAAATAGTTGAAGATTGTTTTAATTATTCTGGTGTGTGCCTACATAAATCTTGAAAAAACAAAAATAGTGCCTTTCAAGCTTAGAATTAAACTAAGGAGAATATAACCATTAATTAGTTTTAAGAGTAATTAAAATTACATTATTTCAAATACAGGGCTGTCATGATTTCAAGAAAACCTTGGACTGAAGAAGTACCCAATTATTAATCAAGGAAGATGGCGCACTTAGATAACTTCATGAGGCTCGCCAAATCACAAAATGGGCTGAAATATCTCGCTTAATGCTTTAGGAGTTTCACATCAGCGGAAGGAGTGGCAAGCAATGCAGATAGAGATACAACAACCACTTAGACCAATCCATAAAACATTAGAAATGGAGCTGTTAGGAGGAAAACATGCTGATTGATCTCCACAACTAGGCTGGAAATCGCTGGGCAGAAATAGCCAGATCGATGTCAGGAAGGTACTTAAATTTATATGAAGGTCGGAAAATTGTGTTAAAAATCAGCTCTATTCTATTTTAAGGAGAGGGCTCAGGCATATTAACACAGTGATTCGTACTAAATTAAAGAGGTATAAATAACTTTAAATTTCCGTCATTTATCAAATAATTGAGGCCTGCTAATCAAATTTTAAAAGAAAGACTTGGACTAAGCAAATTCATGAATACATGGATTTAAAGAAACAAATATTTTATTATGCTACTCATACTGACAATTCAAATGATGAGGAGGAATTAAAAAAAATTAAGCAGCTGACTGAAAGAATAAAAGTATTCTTGAAAAATAGTCGCCAAAATTTTGAAGAAAATTAGATAGATCTTGAAAAATAGTCTGAAGCCATTGAATCTGAAGAATATCGGGATAATTTTCCGATTGTAGTGCAAACAAAATAAGTTGAAAAATAGAGGAAAGATTCCTTCCTTACTTTCAGACTTTAGAATGTTGATGAAGGACGTGAAGAGAAATTTGAATAGAAGACTGCAAAATAGACTGCATTTAAGAGCAGAAAGGAGAGTTTTCAGTCAAATCATTCTTTTTCTATGAACTCTCCTCACCTTTTTGAGTTGATGTCTCCCAATTCAACATTAAAATCGCATGAGGAACAAGAGTACTATCAGTATATATCTCCAAAGCCTCTGATTTCACTTTAAACGCCCTTCTACGATCATCTCAGAGGTAATTTCAATAGTTGGTTCCACTTCATTCCAAAATGATTAAGAGTACATTATTATTTATTAATTTAAAATCACATAAAATAAGCCTCAGTTATTAATCAATAATATGTTTTGGGCTGTTAATAAAAAGCATAGTTCTAGTTTCTACTTTACTCCTTACTTCTTATTTCCCTTTAATATAAAATATTTTTATTGCAATTATATATTTAGATACATGATAATTTTGATAACTAATTATCTAGATGTCTCTTGCTTTTCTCTTTATTTTTGTTCAGCTTCTTTTTTCATTTCATCTAAGACCATACTTTTTAGAATATCATAATTGCTGCCAAGACCGAGACCTATGGCTCCATTGTTGAAGCCTGTCATAGAATTTAGATTATTCATGAAGGTAAGGCTATTGATATCTTTAATTCCAGATCCAGAAAGTGTGTTAGCAGAAGAAATACCATCTTTTTCTTTTTGTGAAGGTTCAGTTGATCGATTTTAATTCATTATGTTTCCTATATTCATTTGGTTGGCTAACATGTTATCTTAATATTCTTAATATTACTTCCAAGCATGATTTGGGGAACTCCTATTCCTGATAAAGCCGTCATGTTAGATAAACTGTGCATATTAGATATGTTTGTTAAATTATTCATGTTCATGTTATTAAGGTTCGTACTCATATTACCAATAAAGTTCATTCCAGTGAGATTCCCGTAATGAGACATGTCACCATTCGAATATTTCAATTGATTCATGGTATTTAAGGCAGCATTTTGATGTTTGATCGTAATATCTCGACTTAATAGCTGATTTTGATATGTTACTTGAGATAATAACTCCTTATACAATGCTATTTGCTGCATGAGGCAAAGGATAGACTGTTCTTAATTTTGAAGAGGCCTTTTATTCATTTCTAACATTTTTAATTGCTGTTCACTTTGAAGATATCTCTCAATATTGTTTTTATGAATGATTTGATCTGTAAGGGTATGATTCATCATATTTTAAAATAGAGAGTTGTTGTTGATTTTTACTGATCCTAACCAATTGCTCAACATTATGTTGGTATAATTGAGATGGTCATAGATTGAATTGTTATGTGTATTGCTCATATTACCAAGACCACCTAAATTATTAAAATTACAATTATTGTTTACAGACTGATTTGGATGGTTTTGAGAAATTGTAGGATTTATAAGAGTATTCTGAGTGGGATGAAGGTTAGATCCTCCTAATGAAGCGTTCAAATTTAAATTAATATTATTGTTTTGATCAATTAATAAATTTTGATTGATCCTTTATTGATCTTTAAGCAAATTGCTTGTCGAATTACGATCAGTTAAAAAGCTGCCTTTGTTATTATTCAGTTCATTGCATTCCAAATTGGCCATGGTATGTGAAAATGCTTTGTTTAATTGGCTAGTATCAAAGATTGGATTGTTATCAACAACATTTTTAAATCCCATAGCTTTACTAATGGCAGAAGAGGAGTTCTTTTTTTGACAATTTTATTGTCCTTCAGTAAAAAATGCTGGCGGTTAAAATTGAGATTCAAATAATTCTTCTTTTTTTAGTTTGGTTTCAGGCTTTTACTTGGATTTTTCAATTTTTTAATTTTGAGCAGTTTTGTTGTTAGTAATAATTGAAGTTTTATTTCTCTGACTTGTCCTCACTGGCTCTCCTTCGCTTTGTTCTTTCTTAATTTTTTTAGAAGATTTTTCTGATTACTCATATTGATCACTTTAATATTCATCTTCACTGTTTGAACACTCCTCAGGTTAATAATTTTGGCAAATATTAACCAAAGATTCATAAGATTCTTTGTAGCCTCTTTTAAGGAGTTCAATGCTATCAAAGGAAATAAAATAATCTAAAATTTCGTCTGAGCCACAAGCTATCCCAATATATTAATTTCCCATAGTTTCTATGAACTCAATAACTTTCTTTCTTTTTAAGGAGTCAGTTAAATTGGATATGGTAAATAAAAAGTATTTTTCTGATAAATTAGAATTAAACTCAGGTTCATTTTTTGGCTTGTTTTTATTCTCTTTCAACAATCTTGTCTGCAAGTTTTCAAGAAGTTCGTTCATCTAAATAGGAGGATGTTTACCCCAGTGTTCTATACTAGTTTTGAATTGTAGCTTATCTTAACGCAGGTTGAAAATTTGATAGCGAGAAAGACAGGATGCTTTACTTTATGACGAATATTTGGAGCAGTAATATAGTTATAAAAACCCTCAGGATCATTTTTGATGATAACTTCACTATCGCTTTTACTTTTGTTTTCTCTTTTGACAAATTCCCTCTCAATATTATCATAGCCAAAAGGTTCGACAAATGAACTGAATTTTTTTTATTGATAGTCTCTAGCCGATCTTCTAGAATCGACGAAGATAGGAGGACTGATGACAGCGATAAGAATTTTTGGTTTTTCAAATTCCCCTTAGTTTATGTAAAGAGCAATGAGAAGATTAAAATTAATTCCCTCGTTATTATAAGTAGTTGAAGAAAATTTTATTGCACTAAAATAGACTTGTCCGTCTATCATTTCCATCTTACTTTATCCTCGGATTCCCACGTCAATAAGAGTCATCCTATCAGTTTTCTCATTTTAAGTATTTTTTTTAACAGCAAAAATCTGAGCCTACTTTCAATAAAGATCTACATAAAGATTGCGAGGCGAAAGCAGGAAGTCTTCTGTGGATTAGTCCTTGATCTATTTTAATAAAATATTACTTCTAGCCTTAATGAAATATTAGGAATATTCCAGCTTTTATGCCAATTCCACCCTAGGTCATGAGAATATTGAAGAGATTTCTCTGTGTCTATATAAAGTTTGACATTGGGTCCTGCCGACTAGCTGGAGGGGTTGGTGAGAATGATGCTTGGAGTTAAATTCCAGATAGCACTTTTCCTGTTCAATTCTACAGTTTTGAGGTAACATTCAATGTGTGTCCAATCCCAATTAGGCTTCTCTTTTTCATTATGTTTGCTGGCTTTCTTGTCCATGAAATAAATTAATTACGATTTTTTAACATGTAATGAGATTACACATGTAAAAAGAGCAAAATTTGGTGTGGCAGAAGTAATTCACTTTATGGAAGTGCATTTGATTCTTATAGAGCCAAACACCTCACATCATAAGAATAACAAGAATTAATTTGATTAATATAAATTAACATGGAGCCATATAATCATGATATTAATTTCTCAAGTATTATTGGCCACGATTAAGCCGAAGGATAATTGTATTATTCTTCAAAGCCATCATTTCATTATTTTAAACTGCTTCTTGAGTTCATAAATGATATTATTATTACAACTGCCTTACTTAATATTGCAGAAAATTATTTAATGTTTAAATCATTCGTTGAGAGCAAAATTTATACTAATAATCAAGACAAATATCAGCGAGCACGAAAAATGCATACATGCAAATCGTCAAAAGAAAAATGGATGAAACTTCCTTCTTCATGAGTGACATATGTCCCAAAATTTTTGCCGCAGATTACGTACCAGCCCTATCCAAACCTACTGTCAACTTATCGTTTTATAATGCCTGCCATCTTACTATATTTTTGAGTTTAAAAAGCCCCTTGTATATCTGAAACTTATTCGATTGCTGAGTTGGCGATACTCACAACAAGACATTCTTATTCAGGGCCCATATCGGAGTTTCTTATTAATACTTATTTTGTTGGTCTTTAAGGCTCTTATTGGTTTTCTTCCAATTTTTCCTCTTAGTTTGTGGCCATTTCGATAATATAACTTACTAAACAAATTATTAAATCAATCAAAATGGAATAATCTTCATATTAAATATTATTCTATCTAGTTAAGCAATTTAACGAATGATTTATACTAACTTTAAGTCTAATAGAAAATACATTTTTAATGCTACTTTTACCATAATTTTTATACTATTTATTGGATGTAAGATATGATAAGTTCTTTTCAAACTTATTTCACTAATAATCTTAAAATTTATATTAAGCGAAAAAGATAATAAATATGAATAAATAAGTCAAATAATCAAGTAATCAAATCGTAGACATAATATTAGGCTAATGTCGTATTTGTTTATAAATTCATAACGAATAAGGAAATCGGTTAATTAGTCCTTCTTGTAGTTGCAAAGGGACATTATAACTAATCCATTAATAGTGCCTCTTCAAGTAAGTATTAACCAAAGGTGGCTTCGTTAACTCTTATGAATGTTCAATTTGTGCTAATACCATTAAAATTCAAATTACTCGATAAAAATAATAGATCAGAGTATATTTAACAAGAATATTAACATTCCTTCTATTGACTGCTGTTGTGACACTCATTCTTTTTCTAATGATGAAAAACCAGAAACAAATATGTCGAATGGTCAGAGGAAGATATCTATTAATATAATCTTTAATGATAGCTTGTGAAGCTCTTTTAGCAATGATTGATTTAGTGTCTTTTTTTAGTTTACTTTCAGTCATTTGTTTCGGAATGTACAAAGATAGGAAATATTTGCAATTCTAAGAGAAGGAGAAAAGATAAAATTAACAAATTGATCAATGAATATTAAAATTAACTCCTTTTTATTTTATTATTCGATCCAAATTTTATTTTGTCATCAAACTCATTTTAGATATTAATAAATAATTCAGATGGGGAGCTGCCAGCATCATTTTTAAAATATTGAACCTGATACTTCTGATATATACGAATAGTAGCGCATCCAAAATACTGTCATAAATCACTAGCATCAGGCCATAAGAATCCAAAATTAATCTCCAAGTATTAATCCTAATTCAATCATTGACCGAGAACTTCTTCACAGCACGATTATTCATCGCTATTAAAATAGTGTAATTCCTGCTTCAAATTAAAAATAGGCTTAATAATTTGAAGAGGTACTATATCCTCATCTTGAGGAGTTAAATTACAATTTCTACTATTCTTTAGGACTGGATGAATATCAATATAAGGAGTTTCCCAAGCAAGAGTATGTTAATAATGTCACATGCGACCAAAAAGATGAATATGGGGTAAAGTATATAGGTGAGTGGAAAGATGGAAATGAGGGAAAAGTGTTGCATGGAAATGGCGTTTTAATATCAAACACATTTAAATATATTGGACAATTTAAAAATGGACTTAAACATTTTCATGGACGATAAATTTTCGTAGACTAAGTTTATGAAGGCCAATTTTAAGCTGGAATAAGAAAAGGAGAAGGAGTAAGATATACACTTTAAACAACAGAGAAAGGTACATTTGATAGAGATTTAATTAACGGTAAAATATCTTATGCTAACGGAAACTGGTATATAGGAACCCTCAAAAGTGGTAAATATGATGGAGATAAAAATTAATTTTATGATTCAAGCACTAATACGACATATAAGTAAGCAAATTATGTATTAGGAACTTTAACTAAGGCAAACATAATATATAGTAATGGGAATAAATACGAAGGATCTATTCTAAAAAATTGTAAACATGGAAAAGGAAAATATATTTGGTCTGATGGTTCATAGTATGATGGCGAATACTGTTGGGACTAAAAACATGGAACTGGATAATTAAAAACGGGTAAGAAGGAGCCAGTCAAATTATAGTTTATCCATGGATAGCTAAGAGGCAGCATTTCCCATGATAACCATGATATGCTATCTGAACTTCCTTCTTAATGGAAATAAGATTGATGAATATAACTTTATTTTCAGTTGCTTCAATAATACTCGCAATTTATTTGTTTCAGTATATAGACAAATAAATATCAATTTCAGTAAATCCTGAATATCATATTTTATCATAAATCTTTTGAAAAATATGTTTATTTTATTTTTGAAATTTTGAATTGTTGAGCCACTAACTAAGCTAGTTATTCACTTTTTTTCTTATGGAGTCCCTACATTTACTCTTTTTATCGATATTGATTATTTGCATGAACCTTTTTATACCTCCTTCGATCGTCTGATTATTCAAAATTATCAGTATTTACTGATTTTATCATTTGTAAGCTAGGTTTACTTGCTGTTAATTGTTCGCTCATCACTCCTTGAAATTCATCTACACGTAGCTTGAGATCAAATTGATGGTGATTTTGCTTTTATTATTATTCGTTTATTAGTTTATCAGAAAAGATTATGTTTTCTCTTCCTATCGAGCAGGCATTCATCTCTTAGTATTTTTTAAATTTGACTGCTGTCTAACTATTAAGATTCTATTATTGAGGCTCTTACTGTAAAATAATATCTTTGCGTCTTGTTGATATCTTCAATTCTTCATCTTTGGAATCGCTTGAGTGTCTTCTGAAATCAAACCTCAACGGTGATTATTCCAAATTGGTCATAAACCTATTAAATTTCAGTTGCTGTATTTGCTTTTCATATTTTTGCTTTAGCATTGCCATCTATAAAGACAGATGAGCTTCAAGATCAGTATATTTTTTATCAAGTTGGCATAATTGTTGACTTTGCTCATTCAATTTGCACTGTAGATAAAAATTATGTTTTAATACGAGGAGCACATCATTACGGAGAAGCTAAATGTCGCTGACAATGCTTGTAAACAGTATATTTTTTTATTTATCTTCCTCTATAGGTTTTATCCTCCTCACTTTCTTCGTTAGTGCAGCTATGTTAGCCAGTGTATTTTTTTTGAAATCGGGAATCATAATGAGAAGATTATTAACTTTATGATTTTACTCACTTTAATCAAAATTATTGTTTTTTATCTTGAAAAAACAGGCCATTTTATCTTCAACAAATATATTTAAAAATACAAAAAGTATTTAATGCTCATGCGTTTTATTAAACTAGTTTTAGTATAATGTTTAGCCATTATCTTTGATTTTTTTATCACTTTTTAAAATAAATAAATCTGGAAATATGATACTATTTCTTTACGAATGATATCTATTATCTGCACTGAATACAATATTTTTATTTTAGAGCTTATCAGTAAAATTAATTTCTTTAGTAAAACACACTTAACTATAAAATTATTAACTTCCTAAAATATACACATCATCATCTACTTTCTTCCTTTTTTTCAATCTTTTACCCTTTCTATTTTTATATTTTGTTTAATTAAGGCTTTTCCTCAATTTATTTCTTTTGAGGCTCTTAAAGTTTACCTTAAATCAATGTTCCATCTCTTCTTAGCACTCTTTTGAAATATTTTGGTGATAAAATTCCCTACTCTCCTTCAGTCAAAATCACATTGTTTGTACTTATATAGAATTTAATTCCGTCTTCCATTGCCAAAGCCATATCGATTTGAATTATTATATCACAACTTGCCCGCATTCCTGAAACTACTCCTTCCTCTTTAGGCATACCGGGTGCAAAATGAATATGATTGCGAGTCATCCTTTTTAATCCTTCAGCTTTGATTGAGACCCAAAATTTGGAAAAAGTACCATGTACAACGACTGGATAAAGGGTGGGATCTTTAATTTATGTGAGTAAATCTTCAGTATTAACCATTTTAATTGAGTGTCCTTGTGTTGCTCTGATGAATATATGATGCTTTCTTTCCTCTATTTAAAATCTTTTTTTCTCATTGTTATCGACAATTTGCCTAATTCGAGCTTAATCCACATTTGCAAGCCCTCTTTTTCTTAAAAATTGCAAAACTTAATCGAGAGGAACATATCCACTCGGCTATATTGATAAGTTTTCCTCAACAGCAGAATGGCGTAAGACGCGGGAAAGTGCTTTTGATATTTGTTATTCTTCTCCCCCTTTACGTCTATTATCTTTACCCTTTCTCATGATAAAATATTCTTTTATAAATATGGCGAAATAATATTTAAATAGCTTTTCATCTTGATCAATTCTGATTTACCATATCTTTCAACCATTTTACCATTTACAATGAAAATGATCAATCAAAGTGGTTGTGAAAGATAGTTAGATAATTTATATTTATATTTTAATTTGCTTTAATTGAAGTAAATTATCTTGAGATTCTATAAATATTTGTTTAGTCAAATAAATTTATTGTTTTATCACCCATTTATTCAATCCTATAGAATTGAACTACCAATTTTATCTTAGGCAATTAGTACATCTGATATTGCTTCTTTTGATATATGTTCTGAAAACGATTGACGGGTCTCCTCGAGAAGTTAAGAATTAACTGTATCATATCCTTGCTAGAAAAGGCCAAAAAGAAGAGTATGCCATTCGTTTCGACGCCAAGCAATAATGAATATGACAAGCATTAGACAAGAATATGTTACTAATGAAAAAGGCACACTAAAAGGATAGAATAATTAGATACTAACCCAAAGAATAGTTGATAACACAAAGGCTAAATTTCCACTTAGAGTATATACGCCACCCCACTTAGAACTCTTGTTCTAATCATAAAGACGAAGATAAGAAAGAGTTATTCCTGGCAAAATAACATCTATTATTGGCAGCCAGGAACATTTTTTAAAAAGGTTATTGATCAAATCTGGAACTTGAAAAAAAAGAGGAGAAGAAAGTTCAGTAGCATAATCATTATAAGATAATGGTAGAAGGGAATGAAGGGCTATGGCTATTGATGTCACTGTAGCAACCATAATACCCATGGATATGAAAGCATCTTTGAGAGTAGTGAAATGGAATATTTTTATACTTCCAATACATATGAAGCCTGCCAGGATATCATATAATATCCAACTTTAGTAGAATACAGCTAAAAGTATTAATATAAGAGTGAGGATTGAACTTACTATTTCGCAAATCCTGACTAATTTAAAGACTGGCTTTCTGAATACTTTTTTTAGAAAGAAGATTTCGTTAAAACAAATAAATACAAAGAAGACTGATATTGCAATTCCAGCATATTTCACAGTAATAAATGCTTCAATAAAATCCTGAGTGGCAAAAAGAAAAATAATTATGAAAATGACAATGCCCACCAGACTAAAAACAAGAAAGGGTATCCATTTAAGATGATACCTTAGAGGACGAAATTATATTTTAATAGACCAAACATAAGAATGCATTGCTACTCCAATAGTAATCGCAGCATTGATAAGAGAAATAATCAAATAGCCATATTCAAATTGTTTATGACGAGTATCTGGGTCACAGTTTAGTAGGAAACTAAATGAAATTGTATCGTGCAGAGTGACTTGTATTTTATTCCAATAATTATTAGATGTCATTTCTGTTACTTTTGGATCAGGGCAGCCGAATCCAATTTTAAAATGCGTTAAATTTGAAGATAAAGGATAGGATTGAGGTTAATAATTTGGTCTAGAATTTACCTGAATATTTGATATTGCTATTGTGGGAATATCTGCATATTTTACTAACATGAAATCGCTTTTAGAATTATTGATGATATTTAAATTACCGTTTCTGCAATTAGAGTTGTCATCAAAGATAGTTTCATCATATATTTCATTAGGCTTTCCATTGAAGTAAAGCATGCCGTCCTTTTGATTGCTTAAAATTTAAGAGTTAGCGATATATAATAACGAGGACTGAGATTAGATCCTTGTGAGTAACCATAGAGTAAGTAGTATCATATGAAAGTATCTCATTCAAGAATATTATCCAACTTTATATTTTAAGATATCAAATAATTATTTGGTACAATAAATCACTTGTTTGGAGGTTGTTGTTGTTGCATCAATCTTTGCATTTGCTCAAATTGCTGTAACTGTTGGAGTTGCAGAAGTTCAAGAGGATTGCTACCGAGGGGCATACCTCCGATAGGTGCCTGAGGAGTTTGACCTGCAAATTGAGTCTGGGCTTGCATGTAGTTTCCAGCTTCAGGGGAAATAATTCCTAACTCTTGCATAAGCTTGATAATAGCGAGCTCCATATCTCTGAAAATATTCATGACTTCAGGGTTGGTCATTATGACTGCATTAATGAATAAATACCTGTATCGCCAACATTCTTCATAAACTCCTCCTCTTCGAGTCCATACTTTTCAAAGACCATATCATTGAGAGTAAGTGCCAACAACATAGGAATTAATTGATAATTTTCGGGAGTGCGTTCAAGGTTATCAAAAAGTTTCTTGAAATATTACACTTTGGTCTTGAGTTCGTTAACTTGGAAGTTAAGAATTTCCTTTGCTTTTTAGAGAGATGCTTATTTTTCGGGAACCATTGATTCTCTTCATTATTAATAATGTACTTAACTCTAGTTCGGAGGGCAGATTGAATCATCAATAGATTTTGAGCAAGTCCTCGTTCCATCAATGCAGTTTCGCTTTCTTACATTTTTTGAGATGAAACTCCAAGCTTTCCTGCAATTGCCTTTTGACCATCGAGAACAAGAACTTCAGTGTTGGTCAGATATTCCATCAAAGATTCAATATACTCTTTAGAATTGTTAAAAGTTTTTCTTTGTTTAATTCTTGCATCTTGAGTTAATCTTTTGTATTCTGTTTTAACCAATTAAAGAGTGGCCTCAACTATTTGAGCATAAGTTTTGATATGTAAAGTATCAACAGTGCCTGGAAGGTATTCAATTTGAATTCCTTTTTTTGCAATGTCCAATTTATCATTGGAAAAAGTATGCTTAAAGGTGGAAACAAGTTCCTTTGGTGGAGCAGGCTCTTCATAAAATCCGCTTTCTTTGATCTTGACCTCAAGTAGGCTGGTAATATCAGCAAACTTAGTTGTAAGAGTTTCATTGAGATTATTGTATTCTTCAAAGGCCTTCTTGGCCTCCTCTTTCAATGAATTAGTGTTGTCAACTAATTCAAGTTTTCCTTCGTTAAGTTTAAATCGATTCAGAATTGATTTTAAGGCCTCTTTAGGAAGTTTCTTGGCTTTGACAGTCTTGATGAGATCAGGAACATCACAAGTTTTTAGTTTTTTCATTGTTCCAATAAATCTTCTTTGCTGTATCTCCTTAAAGATAGCGAGATTTTTGTTGAGGTCCTCCATCTTCTTAGTGAGATTAGTGCTGGACTTAGTAAATGATTCCCAATTAACATAGGAATCTTGACCAACTAGCTCAAGGATAGACTCAAAATTGGTTTAAATGTCCTCAATCTTAACTTCAGTCATGTGTTGAAAATTAATTTAGTTTTATAAGATATGAAATCAGAGTTAATTTTAACAATGACTATAAAAGAAACAAGTTCAATGTTGGTTGAATATTTATAAGATATATCTTGTAAAGCTGGTAAATGAATATTTATTTAGAATTTGGATTTTATTAACCCATAAGTTCTCAATCAAGTAAAATTTCAATTAACTTTTTATATTTAAATATTTATCAATTGTAATGTTAATATATAGTGATTTTCATAAATAATCAAAATCTGTCTCTTCTTTACCCCCTTTCTATTTGATGAATAGCTTCTTGAATTATTCCTTTGAAATCATAAGTTTGATACTCTCGAAGCAGAAAATCAACACCACTGTAAAGTTCTTAGTTTGTTGAATAAGTATTGGCTCTGATCTTGAGCCTAAGCTGAGTAAACCACTCCTCAATAGGATTAAGTTGTGGAGAAGAAGGCGGACAAAATATTATTTTGCATTTTGCTATTTATTCATATCTTCTCACTTTTATCTTATTTGTAAATATAATGCTATCCATAACTAAATATACTTTTCTATTTATTTTTCTGGTTTTTGATATTGTTTCTTCCTTTATTTGCAAGGTACTTGTGTCTCGCTAGTCTATGAACTCCATTGCTTGCTCTAATAAATTTTAAAAACCTTAAAAATCATCATATTTTTATCGACAATTGTTTGATATCTTCCAATAAGCCCCATATCCCTTAATATCAAAAAGGGCTAAAAGTGAAAATTGATGTCTTCGATTTTATTCTTTATTAGAAGAGGTTTGATCTGGTCGGACCCACATACAATCTCGAGCCTGAAACAGTTAAAAGTTATGTTCATCTAAATAAAAAATTGCATTTTCTTCGCTGTGATATTTCTTTAAAAGCTGACGACAAAATATATGCCTCATTTCGACATTTTTTTGTGAGTTTCGATCAGAATTTAATACTCTCAGTCTTCTTTGCGTGAAGGGGCCATCATTCAGCAATTTATTAACGATTGTACGACTAATTTATCGATATTTTCCGTATTTTATTACTTTTAGGTTATTCATTTTATTGAGTTATAAAAATATTTAGTGTTGAGTCAAGTAAGGATTTTCTGTCAGAATTTGCTCAATTGCTTTTGCTCTTTCTTTATTAAGCATTTGCTCAGTTGGGACCAATGTTATTTTTTCAGGAGGAGTTTCCGAAGGTTATTTAGATTTTTCGGTCAAGCGTCCAAAAAATGTACGATCTTTCTTCCATTGAGTAAACAGCGTTTAAATAAACTCTTAGTTAAAATCATGCTCCTCACCAATTCGATTAAATGTCATTGTTTCAGAGTTCATGTCTTCTCTAGGTTGTTGCATAATCTAAAATTTGTTTGCTATCATTTGGAGAGTTTAGGGGGTGATGCTATTTTGATGTGATTGATGTCCTTCACTGCTCGAACTAGGATTACTAAGAGAGCTTCCTGAAAAAGAGCTATATTCTGAAGAAACTGATTTGCTTTCAGATTGATTCATTTGTTTTTGATGAAGTCCTTTTCTGAGCATTTTATATTTTTGATACTTCGCCTCGATAAAAGCTTGCTTTTCACACCAATTATCTCCAATTTTATCAAGCTATTAATCACTGTCAACAGAGTTCTTATCTGTATCATTTTTTTGCTAAAAGTATTCTAAATCTTAATATATCTCAACATCCCCAAAATCTTCATCTGGGTGTGAAGGTAATTGACTGTATGAGGATTACTGGTTCATAAAGTTTAATGGTTTGAGGTACTCTTTAAATATATTGATCACATTTTTATTAGGCAATCGTTAACATTTATGAAATGAGATCCATTGCGTATATTTTTATGATTTACTTTGAATTTATATGAGCAATTTTAAATTAATTTTAGCATACTAACCATTTTCTTCTCCTCTTTTATGAATTAAATCATAAAAGAGTTTGTAAATTTAGTAGTCATTAAGAATATGCTTCATTATAAACTTATTTATTAAATTCTTTTAATCAAATCTTCCACAAATATTCAAAATCACAATTAAACTGAACTGCATTTGCTTTTAAAATGAAATAAAAGCTTAGACAAGCCTCTAAGCATGTAATCCTTAAGATAATTAATATTTTAAATGCGTGAGATTAAACAGAGGCAATCAAACAATCTCAAGGAAGAGTTTAGGATTGAGAAGTTAAATCTCAGGTTTGGCAATGTTGATAACTCCACTTGGTTGAGCAACTACTCGCTTGGTGGAGATTCTTTTTCCTAGTTTGTTTGATTCAGTCTTCTTTTTATCGTTTTCCTTAATGCGATTAAGGAAAGATTGTCTAGAGGTTGACAGCTTGAGGTGCTCAATTCTAACATGGATTCTTTTGGGGATGATTCTTTGTCTAACTTGCTTGTTAACAACGACTCCGATGGATCGGGGGTTGACGTTGAAAACTGTGCCAGTTCTACCATGATAATATTTGTAGGGCATACCTTTATGGATTGCTCCATCAACCACAATGTCCACAATATCTCCTATCTTGTAAGTGGTAAGAGTTTTGGAGATGTGAATGGCTCCATGTTGTTTGAATCCCTTTTTGAATTTGTGTCTGGTCTTTCTTTTATAGCCGTAGCTGTGAGTCATTCCTCTTTAATATTGTGGTAAAAATAATATTAATTATTAATCAAAATATTAAAATATATCTCATGCCAATTTTAAATATGGAATCCACGGTAATAATGCCAAAATTATGGACTTGAGCTAATTATTAAAATTCAGCAATATCCTCTTTCCTTTATTTATAAATCATTTATATATCAATTGTTTAACCATTGGTACCGTTTTCCTAGCATACTGTAGGTTATCATTTATATTCCAAGCTTGCGATTTATTTAGTTGCGCACTCGAATCGTTTCTTCTTTTACCATTGTTGGTTTATTTTTAAAAGATCTGCTACCAAATCTCTATATGTTGAGAGTTCGAAATTATTGCTCTATTGAACACCGTTTTTCGGATGAAGACCATTTTTTTGGAATTTGCACATTTGAAAACTTTTATTTTACTTCAGGATTTTGTGATTATTTAATGCTACACATTGCTCTTGTCGATGAAATACATGTTTTTACTCTATCTTTAGCGGTAATTGATTATTTATGGCTTTCTTCAGTTTTCATTCTCCGTTTTTCTCTATCAGATAAAAACAGATGCTATATTGGAATTTAGCAAACACCTCGTCTCAAAAGAGTTTTATTCTTTTGAAGAACATCGATGTATTTACAGAACCCCTCGGATGGCTTAAACTTAGTTGGCTAATTATCCAAGGTTTTGACTCTTCCTTTCATTTCATTGATATAAGTAGACTCTTTTGGAAGAATAAATATCTTTTTGGTATGAAATATCCGATTCTCGTAGACAGTCTATTTGCAAAGTTAATAGTTCTTCTCCAGTGTATATCTCTAAGAAAATCCTCTATTCTAATGAATATAAGGAAGATCTTTCGTTAGACTGGCTTACTTTAATATAATTCTATCAGTTTTCATGAATATTAATTTTATTAAATTGATAATGAAGATAAATTCATATTGATTTAAGCATCGTATTTAATATATATGGATTTATATAAATTTGAAGACGAGGCTTCAGTCCAGCAAGAGGCAGACAGGCTGCTAAGTAAAATATTTTCGGATAAATCGTATACAAATCCGTAAAAAATTTCACTGTTACTGCAGTAGTATGAGAAGAGGCAAATAAAGCTTGATGGTCAACTAAGTAAAGCGATTAAATCCGAGATAGAATGCATTAAGCAATCGAAATAATATGTGCTATAAGCCAATAATTTCATGAAGGAGGCCGAAGAGAAAACTTAAAAAATGAATTAGATATGGAGTGAGCAATCATAATTTCATGATTTCATGGATGATGTGGTAACCCTGCAACTGTTTCAAAATAATGTGTCAAAAGTCAATGAACAATTAACTTATTTCATAGATATGGATAACTAGATGCAGAAACTGTAAAAATTGGCAGAGGATGAGAATAAATATCTTATTGTAGGCACTAAATTGCTCAATTTAATATAGTTAAGAGATGCATTGCTTGAAGATTCTTCTTGGCAAAGGGAAACAGCAATAATGAGGAAGGAATTCGTCAAGGTCAATAATTTTTAAACTAATTTTTTCGATAAAATTTTTCACAAATTTACAGACTGTATAAAGTTTGGAAAGGAAAATCCTTAAACTTTGAAAATGGTCGTGAGAATGATATAGTCTTACGATAAAACTCTCTAAAGCAAAGGAAAAGAGAAAATAATGAGGGCAAGGGCTGTTAGTGTCATCTAATAATCAATTTAAACCCGATTTTCAGAACAATTAGCAGATCAATAAGACTTGATAGGGATTGTCCAAAATGCCAGCTTTGCCACCAAGGATTTAGTGGATGTAAATGATTATGTTCTGCCTTGCTTTCCCAAGGAGTTTCCTATCATGGAAATATTTCAAACTGCTTATCAACATCACATCTAAACTCAAATCTTCCCATACTTTGATCAAATCTAAGAAGAAAAACAATATGGCCATTTGGTGATACTTTTGGGCTGGATTGATGACTACGAAACAATGCTTTCTCGAGCGGGTCTCGATAGCACAAACTTAATTAATCTAAAATCAAAGGTAAAAGTGCTGATGCCCTATTTCCTCGATCACAATCGCAAAATAGTCGAAGATTATATTTCAGGGGCAGTGGAAGAAGATAAAAAAAAGTTTAATCGCAAATTCTATTAATAGACTCTTCGAGATGGGTCAGACTTGATATCGATGTTTCCATCAGACATTTTCCGATTTATTAATCAGGAAGCTGAAGTAATCAAAGATCAGTTAAAAGGATAAATATTTGTCGAATTCGTGCGAGTATTAATTTTGTAAATTAGTGTATCACTGACTCAGTAAAGTGTTTCCAATAGGATGAAGTAAGATTGATTTAGAATGAGTGGAGGGAAGTGGTCAAGCCACAATAGAAGTAGGACGAAATAGTCAATTTTTAGTACAAGATCATCCTTTATATAAACAATTTTAATGAATGCTTGAAACATGCGGGCTAATCAAAAGAACTGTTCGCTGAGTTAGTCAGCGAAGAGTTTAAGAGCAGAATCGAGAAAATCTTCTTTACTTAGGTGCAGAAATGTACGGATTATCGATATTTAGAGTTCAATCAGTCAATTCCCAAATTTATTGGCATCATTATTGAGATTATCTTCATGAATGTTTTGCGATAATACTATCCTACAATGTTTACTGCTAAGTGGCTCAATGACAAGTCAGGACAAATCATGAGCAACACTCTGAGAACAATCTCTAATGAATTAAACGATATTGAATAGCAAAGTTTAATCATCAATATCATTCACTATCGTATGGTTGTCAAGGAGGCCCTCGAGTATATAGTTAATGCGTATATCTAGCAGTTTATCATTTTCACTAAAGTCATCTACAAGGCAAACAACAATTTGGAGGTCAAATACTGCAATTATAATGCTTTCATTTAAAAGATGAAGCAGGAACCAAATACAGATTTTAAGTTAGTTTTCAACTCGAAAGTAGCTTTTACTGAAGCCATCAAAAAGGATAAAATGAGTTTCATTAAATTTTCGGATAATTTTGGGGAGTGCACTTCCAAAACTTTTATGGAAAAGTTAAAAAATAAATTCGGCATCCTCATTGATCTTTTCATGAAAAAAGGTAAATAGTTTGAAGTTCTTCCAGCTAAAGTAGCGGAAATCTTTCCCGACAAGGCATCAGATCTTCTTGAGGCTATATTAATCGTGAGGGATGATGTCGAAAGCAGGGCTTCCTCGATTCCCAAAAAAGGAATGGGGTATTAGTGATTATATATATGAATTCTTTTCTAACTTTAACTAAACAGTTTCAAAAACCTAAATCATGTGCGATTCAAGTTTACGTTTATAGACCATTTAAATATCACTTTTATTCTGATAAATGTCATTTTTCGATAAGATTGACTTTATCTCTTTGCTGAAGAAGATTCTTTTCCTTGGCATCTTTGCTGCATATTATTGGAGTTTTTTTACTTGTTTTTTCATAAAATTGGTAGTGTCAATCGCTGCAGTTGGATTGTCTTAAAAATGAAATGCTCAAAAGATTGCCCATCATAAACACAAAATTAAAAGTACATAAATATAATCGGTTTTAGTGACTATAAAAGCATTGATAGCAGCCTTATTTTCCTCTTTTAATCGAGCCATTTTTTCTTCGAGAAAACATCATTGAGGCATATAAAAGAAAAGAACCCTAAATTAATTAAGCAGTAGAATATCCTTCATCAAAAATTATTATGAATAGTTTATAAAAATCAAGTTGTCAACTTGACTGATATTTTTTATTTAGTGATTTTTAAAAATACTCATTCATTTATATCGTTAAGGTTGAAGATATTTTGATAATTTAAAAATAATTTAAATGGAATAGACCAAGAAAGGACCCAATATGCTTATATTTTTAACAAAATTAAAGTCATCATCTTAGAAAGCACTTATAAATGGCTTAATGAATAAAAGACAAAAAGGACAAAAGTCAAATTAAGTAAAGGATAATTAAGAACATTTCTCGTAAAGTATGAGTGAAGACTAAATATAAGATTTCTTAAAATTTCAAGAATAAAGGATGGTGATAACAGAATAAGGCCTTATAAATAAGAAAGCAACCTTAAAGATGAATCTCAAACATATTTAGGATAGTATTAAAATAATTTAAAGCACTTTGGCTTTAAGACTTAAAGAAAAAGAAGAAAAAGAGGAAGAGTAATTTATATTTTCGAAAAAAAAAGCGAGAATATAGAAGTTAATGAGCATAATATTAGACCAAAATAAAAGGATAAGAATGAAACAAATTATGGGATAAAAAGAAAGACATTAAATTTAGGAAGAAATTGATATGAATTATCTAATGGAATAAAGTTTCATTAAAAGAGAAAAAGATAATTTTTATCAATCCACTATTACTCAGATTTTTAAAGATTTTTATCCATTATATCAATCGCTTTCGAGTGCCACAAAAGAGAAATTTTAATATTAAGGAAGTATATAGAATTTAAGCCTAGGAGTAAAACAACACAACATCCTTTGCTGGATATAATCAGAAAAAGAAAAGAGGCAAAGATATTAAGAAACCAAAAAATATGAAGAAAAGAGAAAGGAAAGGATTCTAAGATAATAAAGAGAAATATAAGAGAGAATCAATCAGATAAAAGTATAATAGTTTCAGCTGCAATAAAAGTTAGCAAAAACAACAGATGAGAAATATAAAGAAGAAATTAAAACCAAGTTATTTAAATCTTCGTTGAAGATTAAAAATTTAGAATCATAAATAAAGGAAGTTTCATAAGAAAAGAAATTAATCCTCACAAATCTATTGCTTCAAGGTTAAAAACCATTAAAATCATCTCTCTAAATTGAATGGGAAAGGATAAAAATATAATAAAAAAAGAAATAAACTGATTGGAATACAAGATGGTAATAGGCATTCATCAAACTACAAGGCAACTTTCGTCGCTTAAGGCGGTGTTATTAGATGGGAAGATATATCAAATTAACTTCAGGCAAATACATATAGCACACAAGATTCTATCAAGATTAGTAATATGTAGACGTGTCTCACTTCTATTAGATAAATAAATTTTTATCTTAAAGGGAGAAATTAGCTACATCAATCCGAGAAAAACAGAAAGAACTAAAACTTACAAAATAATGGTACAATTAAATAAAGAACTCTATTTAAGAATTAGAATAAAAAATATACAAGTCTAAACATAAGCAAGATCAAGAGAAAAAGCCAAACAAGTAAGAACAACTGAAAAAATCTTAACCATTATTTTAAAATTAAGCACCAGAATCCCAATGCCCAAACCAAACAAGTCAACCAAAGGAAAAGCCCACCGATAAATGATTATAATAAAATTGGTGATAATTATTTAATTGACAATATCTAAAGGAAGATAATGAGTTTGAATCATGTATTTTTTTAAACATAATCCCAAGATTTATGAAATAGTTATCACTTATTTTGTTGCCCCAAAAGTTATCAAATATAATTTATCCTTGGTTCATAAGGGAGCTGATAAACCGAAGAGAACATTAGCCATAAGGATAGGAAGCGCTATGGCTTTCCCTTTTTTCGATGTATTTTCAAAATATCACAGTCTTATTGAGATAAGTCAGCTATTTAGGATTATCATACTTTGAAATACAATATTAGAGCTTGCAGCTATAAGTACAGTTAATTACAATAATTAAACATCGATTTTTTATCCTTATTTTATCTTCAAAGCAATTTATTTTCATTAATTTAAAATTTGATCGATGTTCGGATTAAACCAACAAGCAAAAGTTCCAAATTCATCCCAATACGATTTTAAGGGAGCTTCAGTAACTTTTTGTCCACTCAGATTAAGCCTCCTCCGAGTTCTTACAAACCAACTCCTTCGAGGGCGGGAAACAATGGATCAGCAGCAGGAGGTCCTTCTGGTAGACCTCAATCAAATCAGGGTCGTGGATTTTCCAATAAACTACAAGACAAAGCAAATGAGTTGGAAGGGACTAAATATAGAACAGCCTTGACAGCCAAGAATCCTAATAACCCAGAATAAAACTTTAAAAAACTTGAGAAGGAAATCAATACTTTACTGGAGGAGTGCGTTGGCTTGAAAATAGCAGGTAAATTTAATCAAATTTAGGTCAAAATCTTGATGCCCTTGAAAAAGCAAAGGAGCTAACAAACAAAGAAAAGAATCTACGCAAGCAAAGGGAAACATCAAACACTTCTGATTTGATAAATGTATAACTTTCTTTCGCTGTTGCTTTGAATCATGCTTTGTGCCTAGAAGCAAGCGGGATGTTCCAATAAGCTTTGACAAAATATAACGAAATAATCAAAGGAAAGCAGTACAGTTTTGCTGGTCGTATCAGGGTAAATATGGGAAATATCTACTACCATCAGCAAAAATATGCAGCTGCTATTAAAATGTATAAAATGGCTCTTGATATTTTGCCTAGTACCTCAAAATAAATGCGTTTTAAAATCACAAAGAATATTGGGCATGCCTATATCAAGCTAGGACAATTTCAGGATGCCATTACACAATATGAACAAATTCTCAAAGGATCGCCTGATCATAAAACAGCCTTCAATTTAATAATTTGCCTTTATGCAACTGGTGATAAAATGAGAATGAAGGATTGCTTTACAAGCATGATTACTAATCCAATTGAGGAGGATTAAAATTAAGAAGAGGAAAACTAAAATGGAATGATGAACAATGACAAACTTAAAGAGGAACTTAAAGCCAGAAGAAAGGAAGAGATTCGTCTTATTATTAATTCTGCAAAGCTGGTCGCTCCAGTTATTGAAAATGATGTAATCTAAAGTTACGACTGGATCCTTGAAAAACTGAAAACTTCTTCATATCCTTAAGTGGAGTCAGAAGTCTAAATCTTCAAGGCAATGGCATATTTAAAAAAGAAAGAAATTGAAAAAGCCATTGAAACTCTAAAAGGACTTGAAAAAAAAGATAAAACTACCATGAGCAGAGTCGCTTCCAATATATCATTTCTTTATTTCTTGGAAAATAACTACAGTTAAGCTGAAAGATATGTGGATATTGCTCTCAATAATGATAGGTATAACGCTAGAGCACTTGTCAATAAAGGAAACTGTCTTTTCATGAAAAATGATTTTAGAAAAGCAAAAGAACTTTATTTAGAGGCTATTGGAGTCTAGGCTGACTGTATTGAAGCTCTTTATAATTTGGGTTATGTCAATAAAAAGCTAAATTTATTTATTGAAGCTCTTCAAGTAAATTTAAGTTTATTCAGGCTTTGGAGAAAATTCAAACCATTATTTCAATCCCTGAAACCATATTCCAAATTGCTAATATCAATGAAATGATAGGTAGAACCAAACAAGCACTAAAGTGGTATCAAATCATTCTAACTAAACTTCCTAATGATGCTGGTGTGCTTGCTAGAGTCGGAAATATCTTCTTCCGTGAAGATGATGAACCGCAAGCTCTTCATTACTATCTCGAATCTTATAGATTATTACCTATGAATTTGGATACAAATGTATGGTTAGGTATTTACTATGTAAAACAATGCCTTTACGAAAAGGCTTGCTTCTATTTGTAAAGAGCAAGTCAGATAAAGCCAAATGAGGTGAAATGGAAGTTAATGGTAGCATCTTGTCAAAGAAGAATAGGTAATTTCCAAAAGGCGCTTAAAATTTATCAGGCTATTTATCAATAATATCCAGATAATATTGAGTGTTTGAGGTTTTTAGTTTTACTTTGCAAGGATATGGGACTCGATTATGAAGAGTATGCTCGAGAACTCAGGAGAATTTAAATGTAAAATGAAGCACGAGGAGATTATTAAAACGAAGATATCCAAAATATTAATCAAAGAGAGGAGCCCCAAAATGAAGAAATTAACATAAAGCAAGATAACAGAAGAGTACAAAGGGAAGTGCCAAAAGGGCCTGCCAAGAAATAAGATGAATGGGGAGATGATGATGATGACATCAATGTCGGCTTATGATCCATCAAAATCAAATAAATTCATAATATCAAGAAAGAAATATTATTTTTTTATTTTTAAATCAATTTAAATCTTAAAATATTGATCTAATATGGCTATTAGCGATTGTATTTGTACATTCTTCTTCATAAAAAAAAATACCCTAATAAAAATAAATGTTCCTTTAACGAGGATTCCTTTTACGAATGAATTTTGTCATGATGCTTGAATTATTGATGAGATTAAAAGCTTATTTTAATTAGAAGTACATAAATTAATTTAAATAAGTTGCCCCTCTTTGTTAGAAAGTCTGTCAAAATCAGTTAAATCAACAATAAAATTGCTTGACAACTTCATAACACAACTTGTTACATTTAAAATCTTAAGCTTTGGAAGTGCACTTTTACTTAAGCTTCTTGTAGTTACCAGAAAGTTGTTGTCTGACTATCCTAAAATTTTACTCAAATTTAATTTTTCAAGTTGGCAAAAATTCGAAAATGCAATGGCATCACAGGAATTAATTTTATTAAAACCTAAATTTGGCACTTTAAACCTAAGTCAAGGATGCAAAGTTGACTAAATTAAACTTTTTTAAAAATCCGTATATCTCTAATTTCGTTATACTCTTAATTAAAATTGATCTACAAATTAAAAGCTATCTTAATTCCAAAAATTAGCATTTTTCGAGGATATTAATGTCTGAAATTATATTTTTTCCTTAATTTAAAGAGTTATACTGAGAGAAAGAAGCTTTAGATGTTTCATTTAACAATCTTAAAGACCACTTAAATTCTTCAATTAATTCATTTAGAGATGAAGAAATTTTAAGCTTCTAAAGCCCATTTTATAAAGAAACTCCAATGTGGTGATATGATTTATGTGAAGTTACAAATTAATGAGATCGGGAAAGGTGAATACTCTTAAAAAGCTAAAGTTCGTAATTTAACTGTTATCTGAATCATCCATCTTTAACATAATATAAGGTGCTTAATTTTGTTTATTGTATATATATGTTCGATCATATCTGATTTATCAATGATACTTGATATTGACTTGACGTGATTGCGATCTAAATTTGTTGTTATCTACTCATTCTAATTGAATATTATCCATATTTCTTTTATTATAAGCAGTCTTCAAGAAGATTCCGAAGTTCCTAATTATTAATATATTCAAACATTTTAATTAAGATATAAATACATATTCTATTAATTTTGTTTAATTGATCTTTACTGACAAATCATTATTCATTTTCTGAGTGGATCGGCAAAAACAGATATAATTTTTCCACTATTTAAATATATTTGCTCTTGCTTTTTAAGTTTATATTTTATCGTTCGTTAATTGAATTAATCTTTAAATGATTTTAACAAATAATAACTATAAAAATCTTAAAAATCTAAAAAAATGCTTTAATTTTTATTATTAAACTGATGATTGTTGATTTAATTGCTATAATGCTACGTCATTCTTACGCTTGAATTACATTTATTTATGAAAATCAAGGGTTTAAACAAAGACTTTCTTGGAAACTACGACTTCAGCAGAACTGATAAGTTTTTTTCTCTCAAAATTCCACTATACCATATTGAAGATGGCGTAGTTTACTATGAAATTAACCTCAAAGACTTAATTACGAGCGAAGTATATATCTGTCGGTGCAGGTTTAGGGAAATTAAGAGCATTCATGATAAGCTAATCAATCTGAAAGTACCTTAATTCTAATTTAGTTTGAGCTCCCACCCTTCCCTAAAACTCATTTTTGGACTCAAACCAACAACAATCCAAAACTTATTTAAAAACGCCGGGTGGAGCTTTAAACATATTTGGAACATGTGATTAATGATCCATTAATAAGGGGGTCTCAATAAATCAAACAAGTTATCAGAAGGTGCAAACAAAATAGAGATGATAAACGGAGGCTGAGTTCTAGATTTGAAAATAGCGAATGTTCAGAAGCCACTGAAGTTACAAGATCTTATTCATGGTAAAAGGGATAAAATAAACATATTTCTAAGGACGAAAAACAAAAAAAGCAACGAAAATTCACGATGGCTATGTGACAAAAAAACATGATATTTAACAATTTTAGTTGATTTAAATAGATAAACCTAATATTCTATAAAATAAAAGGTTATGCTATGCATTAGTAGAATTATAATATAGGGAATATCAAAATATATATTCAAATAAACAATATCACAATCATGCATTAACCCGCGAAGGAAAATAAGAATTTGGTGTATTTTCTTTGTCACTGTTTGATTATGATTTAAAAGGTTAGTATTAAATAATTATCTAAGAATATTTTTATTTATCTAAAGGAGATTTGTCTTCCTAATTGTAATTTAATATCTGTTTCCTTTCACCATTTTAAATTTAAAAAATGGTAAATTATGATGGATAATTGATATTTGAAGTATTCATGGATAAACTATCTAACATCGTAAACTAATTTAATATAGTAGATGAAGATAAGATATCTTAAATAAAAGGAAAATCTTAGATAGGGGAGGAAAGATTTGTGGTTTCGTGAATTTAAACTGAATTAGAGACAATCAATAAATTTTATACACTTAGAGTAGTAGTAGTTTAATGTACTGATAAAGGCTATATGCTTTGAGAAGCAGTTGTTTAATGTACTGTTTAAGCCGATATGCTTTGAGGAGCAGTTGTTTAATGATGTACTGTTTAAGCCGATATGCTTTGAGGAGTTGTTTAATGTACTGTTTAAGGCTATATGCTTTGAGGAGTTGTTTAATGTACTGTTTAAGCCGATATGCTTTGAGGAGCAGTTGTTTAATGTACTGTTTAAGCCGATATGCTTTGAGGAGTTGTTTAATGTACTGTTTAAGGCTATATGCTTTGAGGAGCAGTTGTTTAATGTACTGTTTAAGCCGATATGTTTTTAGGAGTTGTTTAATGTACTGTTTAAGCCGATATGCTTTGAGGAGCAATTGTTTAATGTACTTTTTAAGCCTGTATACTTTGAGGAGTAGTTTAATGTACTTTTTAAGCCTGTATACTTTGAGGAGCAGTTGTTTAATGTACTGTTTAAGCCGATATGCTTTGAGGAGCAGTTGTTTAATGATGTACTGTTTAAGCCGATATGCTTTGAGGAGTTGTTTAATGTACTGTTTAAGCCGATATGCTTTGAGGAGCAGTTGTTTAATGATGTACTGTTTAAGCCGATATGCTTTGAGGAGTTGTTTAATGTACTGTTTAAGCTGATATGTTTTGAGGAGCAATTGTTTAATGTACTGTTTAAGGCTATATGCTTTGAGGAGCAATTGTTTAATGTACTTTTTAAGCCTGTATACTTTGAGGAGCAGTTGTTTAATGTACTGTTTAAGCCGATATACTTTGAGGAAGAGTTGTTTAATGTACTGTTTAAGGCTATATGCTTTGAGGAGTTGTTTAATATACTGTTTAAGACTATATGTTTTGAGGAAGAGTTGTTTAATGTACTGTTTAAGCCGATATGCTTTGAGGAGCAGTTGTTTAATGATGTACTGTTTAAGCCGATATGCTTTGAGGAGTTGTTTAATGTACTGTTTAAGCCTGTATACTTTGAGGAGGAGTTGTTTAATGTACTGTTTAAGCCGATATGCTTTGAGGAGTTGTTTAATGTCCTGTTTAAGCCGATATGCTTTGAGGAGTTGTTTAATGTACTGTTTAAGGCTATATGCTTTGAGGAGCAATTGTTTAATGTACTTTTTAAGCCTGTATACTTTGAGGAGCAGTTGTTTAATGTACTGTTTAAGCCGATATGCTTTGAGGAGTTGTTTAATGATGTACTGTTTAAGGCTATATGCTTTGAGGAGTTGTTTAATGTACTGTTTAAGCCGATATGTTTTAAGGAGCAATTGTTTAATGTACTGTTTAAGGCTATATGCTTTGAGGACCAGTTGTTTACTGTACTGTTTAAGCCTGTATACTTTGAGGAGGAGTTGTTTAATGTACTGTTTAAGCCGATATGCTTTGAGGAGTTGTTTAATGTACTGTTTAAGCCTGTATACTTTGAGGAGGAGTTGTTTAATGTACTGTTTAAGCTGATATGCTTTGAGGAGTTGTTTAATGTACTGTTTAAGGTTATATGTTTTTGGCAAGAGTGGTTTATTTTATTGTTTATGGCTATATCTTTTCAGTATCCATAATAGTATGTTTTCTTTATGTCTCTATAATATCAACATTTTTTTAATTTATCTTTTATTATTTTTATTTTACTATTTATTTTTTTACATTATTTTCTTGATTTAATTTATTTTTTATTTAATTTTGATATTTTTCTAATTACATTTCTATATTTTTAAATATTATTATATTTTAGTTTTATATGTTTCTTTCTTTTTCTTTATCGCTTTTTACTTTTTCTATACTTCGTACATGATTTTCTAATATGTTTTTCAACTCTATTTTACTTTTCTAAATTTCTTCATTTTATTTTATAACTGATATTTCGTTTATTTTCGTTTCTTAATTTTACTCATTTTAAAAACTTTCCCCTTCTTTTTATATTTCATTTCCTAAATTATAGATTTACTGGCTTTTTATTTCTGGTTTCTTAAATTCTTCCGTCCGAATCCAAATATCTTTTGTCTAACTGTCTTTTACTTTTTAAGAAATTGTATTGTTTTCAATTTATATTTCTTACTTACTGGATATTATAATATCTTCTCCTTTTTTATTATCTCCCTTCAGCAGTTCATCACTTAATTATCCCATTTGTGCGGGTGTAAAAACATTGAATATTTATTCTTTTTTCTCTTGTTTTAATACAGCCATTTCATTAATTATTTCGTTACTAATTTGTATTTCGCACATACTTGATCCCTCTAAACGAAGTTACCATTTTCCGAAACATTTTGCACGTTCAATTGGCACAATTATAATTTTACCGTTCAATTTTAATAAGCTTTCAACACTCAAAAACTCTTCTTTCATAGCCTATTAGGTCAGTTCGATAGCATCGTAAGTATATATACTTGAGGTAATTTAATTTGAATGACTATATCTTCTAATTGCTTGAGCTGATGAGTTGACAGTAGCCTTATCAGTAATCAAATAAATTCTTTGATATATAGGAAATGACGAATGTTCTTAAAGATGTCCCTAGAAAAGAAGGAAGGCATTGTAAGTAGAAAGATAAGAAAATTTTAGAATAGCTTCATTATTTGATGTTAATCTGAGGGCAACCGACGCCAAGGCCATAATTATCAAATACACGTATAGCTCCTTCATTAATTTATTATTATTATTACCAACGTTCAATATTTAGTAGCATCATAGTGTATCAAATTCAAATTAAAAATCATCCCTTTTATCTATTGTTTCATTCTTCTTCATCTTCTTTTTTCTATTCATCAACAAACATTAATGTCTCCTTAAATATCTCCAGAGAATCATATTTAAGTCCTCGATCTGGATGCAGCCATAGACAGCATATAATTAGTAGGACAATTAACAAAAATGAGCTCACTGTAAAAGATGAAATTTGAATTATATGTCCAAAGTTGTTTAAAAAATCGGAGAGAGCTACTACACAAGTAGAATTTGGCCGACCACCATTGATGTTTGTAAAGAGATAATAAAGATTTGGTTGTGGCTGACACCAGCCAGAGCAGTTAAAAAACGATTCCATTATAGCTAGTTGTACGGTTAGGTGGTAAGTATCATTATTCCAAGTCGGACAATTTTGAGAATTGATTGGCAGAGTCGTTATACCACTAGAATTTGTAAAATCCATTTCATTCAGTTCTGTGTCATATTAACAAATACATTCTTGGGTGTAAGCTCCTTCATTGATGAAGTAGCATTCGCATTAGTTTTTACACAGCAATGATTTGGCTTATTCAACAGTTGTTTCATATTAACTGGATACACTGGATTGGCATTGTGAATTAATATACTGTGGAGAGCTGAGAGTAAAGATTGCTACCAACAGAAATGATACCATATAGAAGATCATTGTTGCAGCATATACTACCACGAATTTATTTTTGCGACGAATCAGTCCTAATTTAAGAAACCAGTACCGTAGATTCCCGATAAACTCGATAATATCATCAGAAGAGAGGTTGAAAGAAAGACTGCCATGAGCAAATTTCTAAAATCAGGCTGCACTTGAGCTGTGATGCTGGAGATGATAAATGAATAGACAAGCACATAGAGTAAGGCCACTCCTATCAGTAAAGTGATGACTATTCCAATTGAGATGAAATACTTGAGGCGGTATATGCTCAAAAACATGCCTATTGCGAATATTATTAGATTTAATATTGCCATTCATTTATCATATATCGAGCTTAGCCTAGATCATTCTACTTAGATTTCTGTATTATAAATAGTTTCATTTATAGTATTAGATATTTTTAATTAATAGTTTTGCTTGATGATCAGTTGATATTTCCTTATTGAGAAATTTCTAAATATATGAATTTAATAGACTTTGATTTAAAGATATTCGTTGTTCATTTGACAAATAATTACATTTTCAATATTCTCAATCTATTTTTGATTGCTTACTTCCTAAATTATCGATAAATTAATTCATATTTTAACAGTTATGAATGTGATTGGAATTCTGCTCATCCTAGCCTTTGGCTATCTAGTATTGATGATAACTGGAATATATCAGATATACGAAGGGTAGGTGGGTCTTGTGAAGGAGTTGGGTGTTCTGCAGAAGGATTTAATCTAGCCTGGGCTTCATTATTGCATACCAGGTTATCAGTCAATATTAAGGCTAAACTTGATGATTCAAACAGATAAAGTCTAAAAGGTGCCATGTGGTACAGCCAACGGTCTATTAGTGCACTTTGATAAAATATAAGTGGTCAACAGATTGCAAAAAAAATATGTATACCGTACTGTGCTCAACTATACATAAAAATATTAGCGCTATTGGATAACTGATAAGATTCATCATTAAATCAATCAGTTTTGTAGCAAACATACTCTCCAAGAGATTTATATTGATCTGTTCGACACCTTAGACGAAGAGATTATGAAGGCTCTCAACCGAGATCTAGCCAATTGGGCACCAGGTATTGAGATTCTTTCAGTACGTTTGACTAAACCTGTCATTCCTCGAAAGATACTTCAGAATCTGGAAGAAATGGAAACAGTTAAGGTTTAATATTTGATTTCACTGGAAAAATAAAAAGTCTTAGTAGAAGAGAGAAAGACCAATCAAACACAGCGAAGAATAAAAACTGAGTCTGAGTTGTAGGTAGCTAAAATTACTTATACGAAAGAACTATAACGCAAGAGAAATTAACTATAAATGGCTAGAATAGAAGCAAGTATTATTTAAGGCAGAGAGAAAACCTATATTGAAACTTAGTTCCTCGCTGCCTTTGAGGAAGCTACTACTTATCCTCAGCTCTACACTGCAGATTATCTAAAATATCTTGCGGGAGAAGCCTTAACTACCAACATGACATTAACTGTCGGAGACCACATTCCCAACGTTGTAACCAGCCTAAAGCAGAAGAAATCTAAGAAATCTAAGAAGTGATTAAATAAACTATAATTATCTTCTAATTTCAGAATTAAAGAAACGAACATCAGAGTGGAGGATACTCTTTCAATTATAATTATCGTAACTCTTCGAAGAACTATTTTTGTTTTTGCTCATTCCAAACTGGCATCTATAATTTATGGCAGATGTAGATGTAGTGAATCAGTTACTAGCCTTGCTCATTTTTTCGCTTCAAGGGTCGAACCTCGATTTGAAAGTTAATATGTGCACGAGTCAATTGCTACATTCGTCTGCTGGGCTCAGCGTAAGAAACGATCAAATAAATACCATTTGCAGTTAATACACGGTAGACATGTTCTAGCATATGCCCAACATTAGTTATAGGGTTATCTGAGCACATAAGCGAGTCAATAGTTGACTTATCAATTACCAAATCAAAACTGGAATCGCCGTAGGTCATTGCTCGAACATCCATAACTTCGAATATCATTTGATCATAATGGTTGATCAAACGAATTTTTTTCATTTGATCAATGACTACTGACGATATGTCATTATTAGTAATAAAGTGATATCCAGATTCATAAAGATGGTCTGGAAGAGGACTACTTCCGCAACCAATGTTGAGAATACGAGCCTGCTTATTAAAATGTATGCATTTTTCTATTTATGCCTAAAAATGATATTGTTGATACTTGAAGAACTGTGAAGTCTGCAAGCCATTCGAACCTTTCGGCTGATTTTAGATACCTTTCGTCCCAATACTTGTGCTCACCGTAATCGATAGGCTTATCTGAGTCCTTATCCATATTTATAGTTTTATATTTATTATTAAAGGTAGAGAATTTATGTTTCAACAATCATATGATATTATTATCTTTTAAAGTACAAAGATAAAAAATAAAGCATTTCGGTATATTTTAATATTTATGCAAGGTGATGAAATTATATAGACTTTGATAGTATTAGTCGATACAGAATCAAAAAATCTATAGAAAATGAGTCTTTTGACTCTATTTATTTGTATCAATGCTTGCTCATTGTTTTTGGCAAATTGACTGGTTTGATGGGCGATCTCTGGATTTTTTTATACTCATTATGATCAGGCTGTGTGATCACCTGTTTATTGATGCGACTACCGAATGGTTACTTAACATTGAAATTATTTTGATCTTTTTAATTGACTTTTTCAATTAAATAATTAATCTGTTTAAATGAAAATTTACTTTTTTATAGATGGGAGAATTAGTGGGACTGTTATTGACTGTATTATACCATTTTGAGTATTTATGCTTTTGATCATCGATGAAATTAGCTTAATTGAATAGCTTCATTTTCATGTTTATCCTTTTATTGTACTTTTGGCCTAAATCCACAAGTTCGGTCTTCACATTCATAATTTTACTCAATTCGTTGCCTGTATTATCTTTTTTGCAATCCATTATGGACTCGATTATTCTAAATATTTATTGGTGTACTGCTTTTATGCGTTTTTGCGCATCCGATTTTTTAATTTACTATACTCCTATTTTGTTTCATAGCAAGCTAGTTTTTTTATATTTTCTCTTTCCTACAAAGTTATTCTCTCACATATATTTTTTAATAGCTTCGCCTGCCTTTCTTAAATTTGATTATTCCATTTGTTCAGCTCAGGAGATTTAAAGTCTCCGGGATTGTAGGATACCTTCCTTAAAGTGGTTTTTAAAACGCACTCCGATTCGAGATCGCGAGTTTGTGATATCATTCTTGACATTTTTTAGAAATAGAATATTTGATTAGTGAAACAATATAGAATTATTCTGAAATTGACTTTTTCTAAACCATTGATTAGTAATATCATTTTTATTGCACACTCAAAGAATGTATTTACATTTCGCAAAAATTTAAGAATTAGACAATGATAAATTACAATTATTTACACATTACGGGATAATAGATCAATTTTACATCATGTTACGAGGTTTATTTACTCTCTTAGGGGTGGCAGGACGCTTATTTGAAGGGTGTTTATTTGATCTTTCAGGCTAATGCTTTTATAATTTTTATGGCTAATGCTTTGCTGATCTTTCAGATTAATGTTTATCCGATCCTTCAGACTGATGCTTATGTGAAGGTTGAGATCGCCCCTTTGCACTCTTGATGTTTTTTATATTTTGATGGCTTGAAGCTTCTTCTTCAACTCGTGAGACTTATTCGCTTCTAGATATTTATTCACTTCCTAAATGTTCATTCTAAGGGCGCAGCTGATCGTTAATTTCTTCTGGAGGTTCAATAAATTTTTTTAGTCCATAAATTGAACCAACAGTGCATAAAGCTAACGCTCCAAGAGCAAGCCCAATAGGAATAAAAATATTAGGATTTACATTTGTGGCTTATGGATTGTCGTTAAGAATATTTCCATAGTTACTTTTTCCGATAGAGCTGGCTACATATCTTTCTTGGGTGCAATTTAGTGTCGTGCAAAGCGTAAGTCCAATAGTAAAACCGATATTATTGCCAGTAATGCTAAAATATGAATAACTAGGACTTGATGTAACGGTTTGAGTTTTTTTGACAGGAATTTCTTCATTACTGATGGGAGATATAAAATATAACTGTGTTAAAATGCTAGTGCGATAGCCCTCAGACTGTGTATAGTTTGAAAAAACATCAGGAAATGGATCATAATGGGATTAAATGACAGTTACTGGATTTTGTTGGGGATCACTTTAATAGGTGATCGAAAGTTGATAGTATTGTGAAGAATTACTGCTTTTAGGCACTCTGAAGTATGATGGACAAGTCACTACTCTTACATAATTACCATAAATAATTGAGTTAACATTAACATTTAGCATTTGCTTGCAGAAATAATTTGATATAAGACTTACCAATTGGGAAAGACTTGAATATGTTGGAACATTAATTATATTTGATTGTGTTCCTGTCATCTACAGTAATTGAGTATTGTTAACACTTGCACCAATTCCCACACAAAATATAATGATTCCAAAGGAGTTAGCATAATTTGTAGCTTGGATAACATCATTGCTGTAATTACCAGCAGTCATCACAACTAAAATCTTCGGAATTCCATTTGCAAAATTAGCAGCGTTTATCTTCGCCACTGTAGCGTTAATTGCTGAACCAGCAGCAGGATTGCCTATTCCTCTATAAGGTTTTGCTGAAATGCTACTTAAAATAGCTGCTTTATTATTATTATATCCCGTCCAAGATTAGAAGGTATTGTCAAAAAAATTAATAGACATCATACTTAAATCATCATTTGTTTGACTTACATAAGAACTTAGAAAACTAAGAGCCAAAGAGAACGAGCCAGATCCAATCCCACTGGATTCATCAATGAGAAAGTTTATTGATTGAGACTTATTGCAAGTTGATGTCACTGAATCTATTAAATAAGCGCTGTGAATGCATTCAGGACAACTAGATAGAGTGTTGTTTGTTTTCAATTCGATGGACATTGTTGCAAAGGTATTAAAGAGATAATTTGTCCAAAGGGTACTGCCAAGAAAGTTATTGTCCATGTTATATTTAGCCATTTCTAAAACTGCAGTTTTAATATTTATATTGACATTCGACCACACTAATGATGCAATAAATTTATTGGTATTGTAAGTAGTTGATAAATTTGAGACTAATCTGTTTAAATATCCAACTAAAACTTCATTGCTTTGAGTATCTGTCAGAACTAAAGGAAATATTTTACTGACGCATTGAGCTTTAGATCCTTGCAGATTTAGATAAGGCTTAATCATATTTGTTAAAACTGAGTCATTTGATACCCAATTCAGAAGTTCAGTGTATGTAGTATTCAATTGAACTCCATCCGCAACAGTGAGAAACTCTGTTGAATATTCCTCGTAGCCGCAATTATAATTGTATTCCTAGCAGGGAAAGAAAGATGAGTCGTAGTTATTAGTTGATAAAACATTTGATCCTCCTTTTTTCAATGCAAGAAGTCTATCGGTAATATTTGTTCCATATGTACATGTTCTGGTTGCAGATTCGAGGCATGGAGCATAGTAAACATTATCGGCAGCTGAAACAAGTAAAATTAGGAAGAAAATTAATTCTGTTCGCAGCATTAATTGTTGCGTTTTAATTATATAAAAATTTAATGAGAGTCAAATCGATATTTAATAAAATACTTAATACACAAAACTTTTGATTTATATGTTCTGTTTATTCTTAAGTTTAATCCAAATTATTTCTTCTCTTTAAAAAATGATTAAATTGGCATGAAGACTTAATAAAATTTAAATAAAAACTAAAATTTAATGAATGAAAACAATAAATCAGTATTCATTTGTAAATAAAAAGAATTTATTTCAGTATCATTGAAAATTTAACCAAAGATAAAATTTTATAAGCCTCATCAGATAACTTCAATACCATGGTAAGTTTATTATAGATGATAAAGATTACAAAATATCAATATTTTTTTAATGACAGCTTTTGTATCATTTTTAAGGATATTTTTTAATCTATACGAGAGTTTAATTCATGTTTTTTGATATCTCATCGTTAAATCATTATCTCATGTTTTCTATTTTGTTAGAATAATTATCAACAGTCGCTTATGATCAGATTCTATATCCAAATTTAATATTCTTAATTTAATCATGAAACCAGTTGTCAAACTTTTCACTGGACTAGGCGCTCTTATCATCATGCTAATAGGGTTTGCACTCCTTGCTCTTACTATTTATGGATTCATTAATTCCAGCATTTTCCTTGGAGACTAGACTCTCAAATGGGTGGTCCTAGGTACTCTATTAGGGACCAGCCTTCTTATTATCATTGGAACTATAACAGGACTTGGTGGAGTTTGCAAAGAAAAAGCTCAGCTCATCTGCTGTTTTCAGATAATTGTAATCATTTTTATGATGATCTTCCTCGGATTGGGAGTAGGGTTAGTATTTGTCCCAAGTATATTTTTCGATGGAGACTGTCAAACCTCATCAACTGGTGTAATTGAATAAGCCTATAAGATATATTCTACTTCAAATGATACCTTTTGCAAGAATAGTTGTGCTTGTACTCTGACTCATGATTAAAGTATTCTTAGTAGCAGATATAATCCAGATTAAATAAAATATATCCAAAATAATTATATTTATGATGCTAATGGAGCAAAATCTACTAAAGATTGTAATACTGATCAACTCACTCCTGCTGAAATTACACTTTTCACAACTTTGGGAGAACTTGAAAACTTATTATCTTGCTCTATGTGGTGCTAGTCCTCAGATTATAACCTCATATATCGCTTTAGAGATGTCAGTAATAGTGGGAAACCATAACAGTTCTGCTATGATGCTCTAAAAAATGCATATGATGACTACAATTATTATGCTAAGATGGGTGCTTTTACTGCTGGAGGAGTGCTGCTGCTGATGTTTGCCTGCAACATGTACCTTTGTTGCAGCCCTCAACGCAGAAACAAGGGCTTACGAGAGCGTTTTATGATTATGGTCTCATCATAAGGTAGTCAAGATGCTTACTTATATGACTATCATTTGCAGGATAAAAATAGAAACTTTAAAAAATGAATGATTATATGAATTATATGGATTTTATAATCATAAATATAAATAATCTATAATGAAATCAATCTTCGGATGATTTAATGATCAAGAATCTAATCTCTTCATTATATAAATTGTATTATGGTATATATTTGAGAATTTTGTAAATTATAAAACATAAAAATAAAAAATAAATAACTTAATTTAGATTATTACAAATTTGAGATATCCTATTGTCTTTATATATTTATTCCTTATTGATATTATCAGATGTGCGATTACGAAGAGCAGAATAATATTAGACTTAGATAAATTAGAAAACGACAATGGAAATTACATGCCCAGCAGAAGACAAAATTCGATCTCATCTTTAAAAATAATTCGAAACCTAATTTTTTGGAAAAATAGCATTACTCGCTCATCGCTTATGGAATTCCCACTGAATTCAGGAACTATCTCTGGCCGCAACTCATACCTAATAACTTTAATATAACTCCCCCTCTTTATCTGCAACTTCTTGAGCGCCTTTAATATTTTCGAAAGATGTCAGCCAAAAAAAATAACCTATAAAGTCAAAGTTTTCATAATGATATTAGATCGGAAGAAAAAATAGATTCAAAGTAAGAAGAAATATCGAACTGCAATAAGGAAAAAATTGAACTTAATCCCGAAAATAAAGAAAATAAAATTTAAAAATGGTTAGCAATTATATAACAGGATATTCGTAGGACCTTTCCAGAATTGAAAATATTTCGTCAAGACACCGAGGAATATTAAAAACTATCAAATATTTTGGGTTGCTTTGCCCTTTTCAATGAAGAAATCGGATATATTCAGGGATTGTCTACAATAGCTGCCCTTCTTCTACAATAACTGTGCACCTAATATAGGTAATTTTATTTTAAATTTAGAGCTTTTACTGCTTTGACTACTCTCATTATGACTGTCAGTATCTATCAATTCTATACCTTAGATGAAGTCAGCATCAGTTCTTTTTGCAAATAAGTAAAGTTAAAACTCATGTAAAGAGATGAAGAGCTTTGCTAACTTCTGCTTGGCTTTGGAATCGATATCACAATGTTTGTACTTGAGTGGATGCTAACTTTGTTCACTCGATGTTTCCAGTTAGATTCTATTCTAAACATGTGGGATATTCTCTTGCTGAACAATCTTAGCTCAAGAATATTGCAATAGCTTTGCACAGCTATTATAATCGCTCGTCGCCCACTGATTTACCGCTGCTAATAATCCTGTTAGATAATAAAACTTTTGAAAAATACTAAATTATCCTCTCATGAGTAAGAACTGATCTTCACTTTTATGCGAACGCTTCCACAAAATACTTCAAATTGATTTATTATTTTTATTTTACATTGTACATTGTTCATCTCATATTTAACTTTAAATAGTTAGATTTTGTTTTACATTACGATTTAGCTGTAAAATATCTTCTGATTGACTATTTTTTTTAATTCATAATTATCAAGATAAAAATTGATTCAATAGCTTGCCTATTTTACGTTCGATTTTTATAGATTGTAATTCTCGTTATTAAACTCAACTTTCGAAAAATTAAAACAGAAAATTCAACAAATAAAATCAATTAATAAAAGTACTTATCCCATGTTATTGTAGATTAAAATTTACTATTTTTATTTGTAGAATATGAAATTGCTAATATTAATTTAGATATATCATGGGAAATCAAATCTGCAATTGTAACCAATAGGAAGAAGATCATCTCAGAATTATTGAAGAGTTTTATGATCCTTTTAAGACAATGAAGAAACAGATGACCCTTAATCAATAAATCATTAATAAAAACTCTCCCTTCAATGCTAAATTTATTCAAAAACTACCAACAAACATCATTAAAAAAGAGTCATAGTTCCAGCAAAAATTTCATGAGTAGATTACATTTAATCCTAACTTTTTTGTCTTACGTATTCATCTCTTTAATTCAGCTCCAATCTAACTTTATCCGAAGTGTTATTACTTCGGTCAATGGCTAAATGGACAAAAAAATGGCTTTGGCAAGCTATATTTCCCAGATAAAAGCTATTATTCTGGATAATTTAAAAATAATGTAGCAGATGGCAAGGGAAGATTGATTCATTCCAATGGAGATTCATATAATGGATAATGGAAAGAGGATAAAGCACACGGGTATGGAGAGTATATTTCGATAAGTGGGGGTCGATACGAAGGATAATGGAAAAGTGATCAGAGGCATGGGACAGGGAAATAAATATGGCTTGATGGAACAACATTTTCGGGAGATTATTAATTTAATGAAAAAAGCGGTAATGGAAAATTTTGCTATTCTAATGGAGATTCATATTCAGGAAAATTTAAAAAGAGCAAAAGAGAAGGTAAGGGGGTTATGAAATATAAAGATGGTAGAATTTACGATGGAGATTGGGTTAATGATCAGATGCAAGGCAGAGGAAAGTTTAAATGGACCACTGGATAAAAATATTAAGGGGATTATTATGAAGATCAGAAACATGGATTCGGCAAAGTGACTTATAGAGATGGAGTTTAAGAATATGGATAATGGTACTTTGGAACTAAAAAATCGCAAGGACAAATTGAAAAAACAGAAAGATACCCTTTCAATCACGAGGAAAATAAAAAGTTAATTTGAGCTTCATTATATTGTCTTTATTTAATAATTGAATATTAGAAAACAAAAGATGGTGCAAGTGCAATTTAATTCTTTTGAAGCAAATTTATTAGTAAATCCTTTTAAAAATATTACCCTTTAATTTCAAATTTGATTTATCTTCAAATGATTATAAGGCTAATGAACTCGTTTTCCAAATAAAAAGAAGTTAAATCTTATATTTTTAATGCTTTATTATAATTTTATTCGTTATATTATATTATTCTTAGTCTGCAGGTCTATTGATGGAATCGATTAGTAACACCTATTAAAAATATGTAAATTAAATCCAATTCTTGAAAAAACAAATTAATGGATAAAAAATTGCACATGAAAATACTCTCAAACAATTGCAAAGCACCTATCTCATCATTGATTAAATGAAGGATGTCCTCCACTCAGAACAGACAAATAATTTTAAACTAAAAGCTGAATTAGCGGAAAAGAACAGTAAAATTGTGGCTATTTCAAGCCAATACGAGGAACAAATAAGATAAATCAAGGATATGATTAATCTAAAAGATGAAGAATTGAGGAGAATGAGCTCAGTTCTTATGGTCACTGATTATGATGTTATTAGATTGAAAGTTATCAATGAACTTTAGCTTACACACCGAGAAGAAGTCGAGAAGCTGAGATCTGAAATTAATATCAAGACATCATAAAATTCCTAATTACGATCTAACTATGTTCTTCTTGTGAATAAAAATACATATCTTAATGATTAATTGAAAAAGCAATCAGAGGAATTTAATTTTAAGCTGGAAAACAATAACAATAACCATATGAAATAAGTGAAGAATATTTATGAGAATCTATAAAAAGAAAGAAGTTAAAACCATAAATGGAATAAAAAGTTATAAATATAAGAATCAAGACATCGTAAACAGATATAAAACTATAAGTAATAAATTGCTAAGCTGAATAGAGAATTAGAAGTCTAAAATGTATATTTGCTATCGAATAATCCGACGAAGTTAAATAAAAATAAACTATAAAAATTGTAGAGTGAAGCAACAAAATTAAAGTAGTAAATTGACTTCTAGAAAGAGGCAAACCAAAAAAATGAAGAATAAATAAAAAAGCTCAAAAAAGAAGTTAAAACCTTAAAAAATAGTGAATATTCTTTAATTAAATAAAAAGATAAACTGCAAGAATAGTTATAGTATCTCAAGAAATAGGTTCAAAATAAAGAATCCAATTATTTGAGATAATTATCAAAAATTAAAAAATAGTTCTAAGATAAAAAGTATAATACAAACCTCTTGGAAAAGCAAGATAAATAATCAAATTACAAAATCGAGTTTTAAAATAAAAAATTAATTCATAAAATACAAATGATTGAGGAATAGAATAAATCCTTGAAAGAAAAATGCAAGGATAATAATCTGATGGTTCTAAAGAAATAATTACAAGATAAAGATGACTAAATTCAAAAACTATTGGTTGAAATCAGTAGCTACAAAAAAAAAGAGAATTAAAATATACGATCAAAAAGTTTTGCAGCAAAAAAGGATGATTATAGTATTATCAGGAGAAAACTGAATGAAGCTAATAATAAAATAGTTGATTTGCTCAAAGAAAAGATAGAAATGAAGCAATAAATTACTGAATTGAAAGGAGTTAATACATCAAGATGATTTTACTGCAAATTTGATTTTATAGGACAAAAACATAAAAATATTAATTAACTTATTTATAAACTTCTATAATATACTTCATAAATTAAAATCATAAATGTTAACAAATCAAAGAGCTGACCAGTCTTAGTATCTAAGATCATATCATATAGATTTCATTATTCAAAAAAACTCAAAGAATTATTCCTAGACACCTTTTGCAAAAATAAATCTATTATAATCTTCAACACTCCTAGATAAGAGATATTATAATCTTTCAAACGATAAAATTAATTAAGTTAAATATTTTCTAGCTTAAAAGATAAAATTTTAAGTTAACTGTATAGTATATATACAAAATTAATTACAACTATTTTTTGCCAGTATAAATTTGATATGAACAAAAGAGTTAAGCCAATCCATCTTTTGCACAATATATCACCAAATAGAGTTTTTAATCTCCT
>Ga0302186_10000191_pt1 | contig 56634 bp, 49 predicted proteins | sample II_Bog_E1_2_FD_198782 | JGI IMG/M metagenome (GOLD analysis project Ga0302186, IMG submission 198782) | Peat permafrost microbial communities from Stordalen Mire near Abisko, Sweden - II_Bog_E1_1 | ecosystem: Environmental > Terrestrial > Soil > Wetlands > Peat | place: Sweden: Abisko...
AAATTCTTTATAATCTAATTAAAAATATTCTGATCATGGAATCTACCATTAAACTTTATTCATTAAAAGCAGTTGAGCTAAAAACGTATATTTATGCTACACTTTTCATTGCAGGAAATATAATATTACCACAACTCTGTCATTTATTCCCTCTTGGTGGTCAAATGCTGCTGCCAATTTATTTCTTTACTCTTATTGCAGCTTATAAGTATGGTTTCTTTACAGGTTTACTTACTGCTGTTGCTTCTCCATTGATTAATCATGCTCTTTTTGGTATGCCGGCTGCTGAAATGCTGACAATTATTCTGATAAAATCAGCGTTACTGGCAATAGCAGCAAGTTATATGGCTCAACATACTAAACAAATCAGAATTGGAAGTATATTATTAGTGATTATTTTCTATCAGGGAATCGGTATGATGGCTGAATTTGCTTTAACCGGTAGTTTCCAGGCAGCAATGCAGGATATCCGTTTGGGTTTCCCCGGAATGATTCTTCAATTGGTGGGAGGCTATTTCTGTTTGAAAGCATTGAAAAATGTTTAGTTTATAGTTTATAGTTTATAGTTTATAGTTTATAGTTTATAGTTTATAGTTTATAGTTTATAGTTTATAGTTTATAGTTTATAATAAATAGATTATAATAAATACTATCATAGTTTCAATTGTAAGTTGTAAATGAATAAATTGAAAATCATAATGTTACTTCAATTGTAAATGAATAAATCGTAAATGGTTTAGATTGTAAATGAATAAATTTTAAATCAAAAATAAAGATGAAGTCTTTTGAGGAAGTGTTGGAACGGGTTCGGACAATTGAAATACCTGAAACATTTGATATGGTGGTTGCAATTGCGAACGGTGGAATTATTCCTGCTGCAATGATCAATCAACGGTTAGGATGTGAGTATCATTTATTAAAGTTGAATTTAAGGGATGCCATGCAAAATAAATTGTATGATAAACCCAAATTACTGGAAGAAATTGACTTTCCTTTTAAAGGGAAAAAAATTTTATTGGTTGACGACAGGGTGAAAACAGGCACTACACTTGAATTTGCAAAAGAATTACTTTCAGATGCAGCATTAATCAGGACTTTAGCTGTGAATGGAATTGCAGATTATTGTTTGTATAACGAAACCTGTTTCAGGTTCCCTTGGTTAGTATAATTCATTCAGATTTATAAATTATTCATCGGAGTGAAATGTGTAGCTTAAAAATTACTATCTTTGCACCGAAATGACAAATAGAATCTATTTAGTGAAATAATGCTTTCTTGCAGTTCATTAAGTTTCAACATTTTCATTAATATGAATTAAGCATTATTCATTTTGTATATTTAAAAGCGTTCACTTTATTTTATGATTAATCGAGTATTATTGCGTATTAAGATTGTCCAAATCTTATATTCCTATTATAAAAGCGACAGTAAATCGTTACCTGTTGCCGAAAAAGAATTGTTTCACAGTATCGAAAAAACATATGATCTTTATTATCATCTGCTTCAACTGTCGATTGAAATTACCAGATTTTCAGCTGAACGTATTGAAACGAAACGAAACAGACTTCGTCCTACAGAAGAAGATCTCCATCCAAACACCCGCTTTATTGAAAATTCATTTATTTCACAGCTATCTAAGAATGTGCATTTTAATGAATACCTGACAGCTCATAAACTCTCTTGGGTAAATTATCCTGAAATAATCAAAGAACTTTTTGAAGAATTAATATGTACCGATTTTTATGCGGATTATATGAATGCTTCAACTGTTGATTATGCAGCTGATAAAGATATATGGCGTAAGATATTTAAAAAGGTAATACTGCAAAATGAAAATCTGGATGACTCCATTCAGGATCAAAGTATATACTGGACTGATGATATTGAAATGGTGGTTAGTTTTGTTATAAAAACTATCAAACGGTTTGATGCTTCAAAAGGAGATGAACAGGAATTATTACCCATGTTCAAAGATCAGGAAGATATTGATTTTGCAAGCAAGCTTATACGAAGTGCATTGACTAAGGGTCCGGTTTTACGTGAAATGATTGATGTAAATACAAAAAACTGGGAAATTGACAGGATTGCATTTATGGATATTATCATCATGGAAGTGGCATTAGCTGAATTATTGGACTTCCCTACAATTCCGGTGAATGTAACGTTGAATGAATATATTGAGATTGCCAAAACATACAGTACTGAAAAAAGCGGAACATTTATTAATGGAGTACTTGATAATATCGTAGGTCAATTAAAAGCAGAAAATAAACTGATTAAAGTAGTCATGTTTAGTGATAATAAAAAATAATAAACTATTTTTGTACATATAAATTAATAAAAAAGAAAAGAAATGAATCTATTAAGCATTTTGTTACAAGCAGCCGCTCCTGCAGCAGGTGGTGTCAGCAGTTATTCGGGAATTTTAATGATGGTGTTGATTTTTGTGGTATTCTATTTCTTTATGATACGTCCACAAAGCAAACGTCAAAAGGAAATTAAAAAACAACGCGAATCTATGCAGGTTGGTGACAAAGTAGTCACTTCAGGTGGAATTTACGGCAAAGTAAAAGAATTAAAAGAAACAACAGTTATTATTGAAATAGCTGAAAATGTTCGGATTAAGGTTGATAAGAACTCAGTTTTCGCAACTGCGGAAGATATTCAGGCTCCGGCAAAATAATCGGTCCTATGGCTGAAAAAAAAGACGTAAATTTTCTCAGTTATTACATTCAAAAGCTTAAATCATTCTTTTTTACAAAAGATATTTTAAGCTTTTTGTTTTTTCTTGCATTGTCCTCTACGTTCTGGTTTGTTCACGCCCTGGGTAAAGAAAGAGAAACAAATATTGTTGTACCTGTCAGATATGTAGGTATTCCAATAAATGTAGCAATTACAAATTCTCCCCCTTCCGAAATAACTTTAAATATTAAAGATCAGGGAATGAGGCTTTTTGATTATTCTAAAAATCATATTACACCGTTAACAATTGATTTAAGCAGAGTCTTTTATCAAAAAGGTGAAATCCTGATTACTCCCGATTTATTGAGTGGACGAATCAGACGTTATTTAAAGCCTACTACATCTATTTTAAATATTCAACCTGATTCAATATTAATTCAATATGAAAAATTAGGTGTGAAAACTGTACCTATAAAACTCTATTCGAAAATTGAATTGGCTAATCAATATATGTTTAGTAATGATATTCAAATAGATCCAAAATTAGTGACGGTTTTTGGCCCTAAAAGATTACTTGATAAGCTGAAATTTGTTCGTACGGAAAATCTTGAATTAAAAAATTTAAATGATACAGGATTTTATCAATGCAAATTAAAACCTATAAAATTAGTTCGCTTTTCAGTGAAACAAACGAAAATAAGTATTTTTGTTGAACCATTTACTGAAAGAAAAGTACAGATCCCTGTTACTTCTGTAAATTGTCCACAGAATACATCTATCCGAACATTTCCTGCATTTGTCACTGCGACATATACTGTCGGTCTGAGTCAGTTTTATACGTTAACCCCTACGGACATTCAGGTATATCTTGACTATCATGATTTAAAAGTCTCTAAACAGAGTAAACAAATTCTTAGAATAAAAAATAACACTACACATATATCAAATATCCGGATTTCACCTTCGGAAGTGGAATTTATATTAGAAGAAAAATAAAGCACAAAAATTCTCATTGATAAGAGAATAGGTCTATAAAATTACCCAATGGAAAATATACAAATGGTTGACTTAAAAAGTCAATATCAAAAAATAAAAACAGAAGTTAATGCAGGTATTCAGGAAGTAATAGATACAGCAACATTTATAAAAGGGGATAAGGTAACTGATTTTCAACATCAATTAGAAACCTATTTGAATGTTAGTCATGTAATTCCGGTTGGAAACGGGACAGATGCTCTTCAAATTGCTCTTATGTCACTTGGATTAGTAGCCGGTGACGAAGTAATAACACCAACATTTACTTTCATTGCCACCGCTGAAGTGGTAGCTTTACTCGGTTTAACTCCGGTTTTAGTTGATGTGGAATACGGAACTTTCAACATGTCAATTGAATCACTCAGAAAAGCCATAACCCCTAAAACAAAAGCAATAGTTCCGGTGCATCTTTTTGGCCAGAACGCTGATATGGAAGCAATATTAGATATAGCAAAAGAATATCATCTTTTTGTTATTGAAGATGCTTGTCAGTCAATAGGCTCTGTATATACATTCTCTGATGGTCACAAGGCTCAATCAGGTTGTATGGGCGATATCGGTTGTACTTCCTTTTTCCCTTCAAAAAATTTAGGCTGTTACGGCGATGGTGGAGCGATCTTTACAAACAATGAAGAACTGGCTGTTAAAATGAAAGCTATTTCAAATCATGGCATGGTAGTACGTTATTATCATGATATAATCGGAGTTAATTCACGTCTTGATAGTATTCAGGCTGCTGTTCTGGAAGTTAAACTAAAACATTTGGATGAATATTGTACCAGTCGACAATTAGCAGCAGTTTTTTATGATGCAGCTTTTGCCCAAAACGATAAAATCACTATTCCGGTCCGTTCAGTAAAATCAACTCATGTTTTTCATCAGTATACTTTAAAATTAAATGGTGTTAACCGCGCAGAATTACAAAAACATTTAAAAGATAAAGGTATTCCTGCCATGATATATTATCCTGTTCCGTTACATTTACAAAAAGCTTACCGGGATGACCGGTACAAGGCAGGGGATTTCCCAATAGCAGAAAAATTGTGCGAATGTGTACTTTCATTGCCCATGCACACAGAACTATCGGTCGACCAACTTAGGTATATAACAGATAGCGTTTTGGAGTTTGTTGATTGAGTTGAATATGTTGATTGAGTTGAATAAGTTGATTGAGTTGATTGAGTTGAATAAGTTGATTGAGTTGAATAAGTTGATTGAGTTGATTTAGTTGAATAAGTTGATTGAGTTGAATATGTTGATTGAGTTGATTTAGTTGAATATGTTGATTGAGTTGAATAAGTAAATTGAGTTGAATAAGTTGATTGAGTTGAATAAGTTGATTGAGTTGAGTAGTTGAGCATAGTTATTTCAATTTAATCCTGATATATACAATTTGTCTGCTTATAAAGCACATAATTTTCTTTCCTATAAACTAATCAACCAATTAACCAATAAACCAACGGAACGAAGTGACGTCCCGTTTACGGGATCAATAAAATCATAAACCTTAACGCATAACACGAAACGCGGAACGCGGAACACGGTATCTGTAATGCGGAACACTGAACGCGGAACACAGAACACGGAACACTGAACTTTTCAAACTTTTCAAACTTTCAAACTTTCAAACTAATAAAGAATCCATGGAATACTTTGCACACGAAACAGCCATTATTGATGAGGATTGCTCGATTGGAAATGGAACAAAAATATGGCATTTTTCGCATATAATGTCTGGAAGTATTATAGGAGAACGTTGTAATATCGGGCAAAATGTAGTAATTTCGCCTTCAGTTATTCTTGGTAATAATGTAAAGATACAAAATAATGTATCTGTTTATACAGGAGTGATTTGCGAAGATGACGTTTTTCTTGGCCCCTCTATGGTTTTCACAAATGTGATAAATCCACGGAGTCACGTAAGCAGAAAAAATGAATATGCAAATACAATCGTACGTAAAGGAGCAAGTATAGGTGCAAATGCAACAATTGTATGTGGAAATGAAATAGGTGAATATGCATTAATAGGCGCAGGAGCAGTAATTACAAAGGCTGTCATGCCATTTGCACTGGTGGTTGGTAATCCCGCCAGACAAATAGGCTGGGTAAGCGAGAATGGCCTTAAATTGCATTTCGATTCAAGTTGTATCGCAATTTGTCCTGAAACAGGACAAGAGTATGAATTAAAAGATAACAAAGTAAAACGATTGAAATAATTTTTTAAACACAATAAAGATGATTAAATTCGCTGTAATTGGTCAGGGACATATTGGAAAACGTCATGCTGAAATGATTCGTCGCAATCCTGAATCGGAATTAGTAGCAGTTTGCGATGTGTTATCGAAAGAGGAACTTGGTTTAGCTGATATACATGAAAAATATTTCTCAGATTATGAAGATTTATTGGCTGCTGATTTAGATATTGATGTTATCAATATATGTACTCCAAATGGATTTCATGCTGAATATGCTATCAAAGCTTTGCAGGCAAAAAAACATGTTGTTATTGAAAAACCTGTTGCACTAACCAAAAAAGATGCAGAAGACATTCTTTTTAAATCATTAGAAATGTCGCGCCATGTGTTCTGCGTCATGCAAAACCGATATTCTCCACCTTCTGTATGGTTAAAAGAATTGGTCGATAATAATACATTAGGGGATATATTTATGGTTAAACTCGATTGTTACTGGAACCGTGATGATCGTTATTATAAAAAAGGAAACTGGCATGGTGATGCAAAATTAGATGGTGGAACATTGTTTACCCAGTTTTCGCACTTTATTGACATTATGTACTGGCTTTTCGGTGATGTAAAAAATATCAAAGGAAATTTTGCTGATTTCATGCATAAAGATTTAACTGATTTTGAAGATAGCGGTGTAGTCACTTTTGATTTTATAAATGGTGGCATGGGTAGTTTAAACTATTCAACGGCTGTTTGGGATACTAATCTGGAAAGCAGCATCACAATAATAGGTTCTAAAGGTACTGTGAAAGTTGCCGGTCAATATATGAATGAAGTAACTTACTGTCATATTAAAGATTATGTCATGCCGGAACTGGCAGCTTCAAATCCTCCAAACGATTATGGACTTTACAAAGGTTCAGCACAAAATCATCATTATGTAATTGAAAACGTAATTGAAAAACTAAGTGATAAAGGGAATATAACAACGAATGTTCTGGAAGGATTAAAAGTAGTCGAAATTATAGAACGGATTTATGCCGTAAGGGATACGCAATGGAAAAAATAAATTAACAATAACATGATACAACGCATTCAAACACTGTATTTATTAGGAATTGTCATTCTGTCGGGAATTGTTGCATTCTCACCGATAGCCGATTTATTGAACAAAGTTGACAATTTGATTTATCTTGTTGATTATAATGGCATTTCACTTGTTAAATCTACAGGGAATATTATTGAATCAAGAATCTGGGGTTTAACATCCATCTCATTAGTTGTTTCAATTCTGGCATTGATAACTATTTTTTCATATAAAAACAGATTGAAGCAAATTCGCCTCACAGTAATTAATATGCTTTTTATAATAAGCTATTATATTTTCATGATTATTTATTTATGGTCGGCTTGCGCGCGATTACATGCTGACTGGCATTTACAGATTGTTGCTGTCTTCCCGCTAATAAATTTAATTTTAAGCTATTTAGCTATAGGGGCCATTGGAAAAGATGAAAAATTAATCAAATCAATGGACAGGTTAAGATAGAATCAGTATTTTGAAATTTAGTACAAAGACGCCTTTTATCTCAAAGGCGTTTCTTGTTTTTGATTATCTGCCGAACAAAGATCTGCTTTCAACTGTTTAAAGTGAAATTTAGATAAACAGAAAAATGAAAACAACTATATCCTTATTCATCATAAGCATGTTACTGTTTTTAAGTCAAAGTGCATGCAATCAACAAGTAAAAAAAATGAAATATAATCCGCTTACACCCGAAGAACAGGCTGTGATCATCCATAAGGCAACAGAACGGCCTTTTACTGGCGAATATGATACTCTTTTTGCAAAAGGAACCTATGTTTGCAAGCAGTGTGATGCACCTCTTTACCGTTCGGAAGATAAATTTGATGCTCATTGTGGTTGGCCTAGTTTCGATGATGAAATACCGGGAGCAGTAAAACGAATTAAAGATGCTGACGGTCAACGGACTGAAATTATTTGTGCAAATTGCGGAGCTCATCTGGGTCATGTTTTTACAGGAGAAGGATTAACGCAAAAAAATACACGGTATTGTGTCAATTCTATTTCTATGAAATTTATCCCTGCTGCCAAAGAAAATGAGTCAAATGATAAAACTCATGAAATAGCTTATTTTGCTTCAGGATGTTTCTGGGGCACTCAATACTACCTAATGAAAGCAAAAGGAGTTATTTCAACGACTGTAGGCTATATGGGCGGACATACAAAGAATCCGACTTACAGAGAAGTTTGTACAGGTGAAACAGGTCATGTGGAAACCACTGAAGTCGTTTTTGATAATACAAAAACTTCGTATGAAGATCTGGTAAAACTCTATTATGAAACACATGATTTTACCCAGATAGGTGGTCAGGGTCCTGATTTAGGGGATCAATACCGGTCAGTTATTTTTTATTGTTCGGAAGATCAAAAAAGAATTGCCGAAAAATACAAGGAAATTCTTACTCAAAAAGGATATAAAGTAGCAACAATTCTAAAACCTGCACCTGAATTCTGGAAAGCGGAGGATTATCATCAGGAATACTATGCTAAAAATCATGGAACACCTTATTGCCATATTTATAAAAAACTATTTTAAAATACTCTGTAACGATTTAATAATTAAAAATTAAAAATTGGCAGGATACTGAAATGTAATCTTTTGCAGATGAACAGACAGATCATTTAACTATCATAAGTGCTTATATATAAAAAAGTCACCTGTTTAAAGGTGACTTTTTTATTCGTCCAAATTCGTCCAAATTCGTCCAAATTCGTTTTAATTCGTATAATTCGTATTTATCAGTATTTAACTGCTCTTACTCTATAACCTTCCCGTTGAAGCTTTTTTACTAATCCGTTATTACCCCCTAAATATATTGCTCCGACAGTAACAAAGCATGATGATTCTTTGAAAAATGCAGGTAATTTTGTTATCCAATCGGCATTCCTGTTATCCACAAGTTTTGCATACTCTTCATCAGTCATAGCAGTAATATTATCCGGTCCTTTTGATAATTCAACTAATTCATCTATTTTTCCGGCTTTATATAGATTATTCAGTTGAATCATTTCGTTGAGAATATTGCCTTTTTGTTGGATTGTTTCAACCAGTTTATCTGCCTGTCGTTCGAGACTTCCGCTCCCGTATAAGACAGCAATTTGCTGTTCAACTGTCTCTAAACCTACTATTTTCTTTCCCTTTGCTGCTGCAACTAACTGAAAGTAAGATTCAGATTGTTTATCGTCAGTGAACCCTGTAAGTTTCTTGTAGATTTCCATTTCGTACATGGACAGGATTAATGAAGGATTCAGAATACTTACATCTTTCAATCCGAATTTCATTACTGATTTTAATTCCAGATCCAGTAATTTAGATTGATCTTCATTTAATAAGTCATTTATTCTTGTTTGATCGGGCATGATAGCAGCTTTTTGAATTTTGGAAGTTGCATCAATATCATTCATTACCACTTCAGCAACAACCATATTGCATTCATTAAATGCTTTGAATAAACCGGGAATACTATCTAAAAACTGAATAGATATCAGATTATGTGTAGCAAAAAGATAGGAGGGATGTTTCAGCCCTTTGCCTGATACTTTCCACAAAAGTTGAGCCTGAAGAGATGAAAAACAAAGCAACAACGAAATAATTATTAACCCATTTTTTTTCATGAATTTGCAGTATTTTATTTTAATACAAAGATAGCGAAGAAATTCAGATTTAACAGTTCAACTTTCATAAATATATACAAGAGAGAATTCTGTTTGTTTAAAAAATATGTATGAATTTAATTCATATATATTATCTTTGCATAGATAAAAACTATAGATTATGACTCTGCAACAACTTGAATATATACTGGCGTTGGATAAAACACGGCATTTCGTTCGTGCAGCTGAATCGTGTGGGGTAACTCAACCTACGTTAAGTGCGATGGTGCAAAAGCTGGAAGATGAAATGGATTGTAAAATCTTCGACCGTTCACTTCAACCGATTGAACCGACCGAAATAGGAAAAGAGATTATAAGTCAGGCACATGTCATTGTTTATCTTGTAAATCAATTAAAGGAAAGCGTTCAAACTGAAAAAAAATCACTTTCCGGATCTCTTAATTTAGCTATAATTCCAACGATAGCACCGTATTTGTTGCCACAATTTATTGCATTATTTAAAAATCTGTATCCAAACATAGTATTGAAAGTAAGTGAATTGCATACTGATACTATCATTGAAAAATTACGTATTGCTGAAATAGATATGGCTATCCTTTCAACACCGCTTGAAAATCCGAAAATCCTCGAAGTGCCATTGTATTACGAAAAATTTGTAGCTTATATCTCACCTAAGGAGCCCATATATGAGCTGACAGAGCTCTCGGCTACCGATATGCCATTGGATAAATTATGGGTGCTGGAAGAAGGGCATTGCTTACGTAACCAGGTTTTTAATTTTTGCAACCAAAAACCACAACAAAATTCAATCTATGAGGCAGGAAGTATAGATACTTTAGTTAAAATAGTAGATGTAAATGGAGGATATACTATTATTCCCGAACTTCATATCGAATTGTTGACTGAAAAACAAAAGCTGAATTTACGTGAAATTATAAATCCTGAAGCAACCCGTGAAATATCTGTCGTTATTCGACACGATTTTGTTCGTGAAGGTATATTGAACGCAGTAGCCGAATGTGTGAAACAAATTATTCCCGCTTATATGCTGGATGCAAGACTGAAGAAATTTGCCATCCGGATTTAGTTTCCGTGTTCCGCGTTCCGCGTTATAGGTTGATGATTCTTTTATTGGTTAATTTGTTAATTAAATGGCAAAATACAAATTGTAAATCAATGTAGTTTAGTTAGTGTTTTTCTTTGTGATACTTCGTGGCTTAGTGACTTTCTGGCAAGAAAATATTAATACCAAGACACAAAAACACTAAGTTTCACATCGAAGATTCCGATTTATCGGAAAAGTGTGTATTCAAACTATATCCTTAACAAAACAATATTGAATTGTAAATTGTAAATTGTAAATAGCTTAATACCAATAGTAAATTGTAAATGAATAAATTGTAAATAGTAAATGGTTTTATTTCTTAAACCGTTGCAGTAAATTATAAGCTTTATATATTCCCAATTCCCCTGCTTTACTTAAATCGGCCATTCCTTTTGCATCTTCACCTAAATACAAATAAGCCAGGCCTCTGTTAAAATAGGCTTCTGAAAATTCAGGATCAATTTCAATTGACTTTGAAAAATTCGTAATAGCTGTTATGAAATCTTTTTGTGAACATAAAATATTCGCTTTATCGTAATATGCAAATGAAAAATCAGGATTTACTTCTATAACTTTATCGTAATCAGATAGTATCATCTCAACATTAAATTTCAATGTAGTGTTGTCCTGATTCTTGAAATTACCGCTTAGCAAATTAGTTTCGTTCATTTCAAAAGGCCCGGAGTTGTTCGATTTATTATTAAAGAGTAATTTTGATTCTACATTAGCCCTGGCAAAAATAGCCAGAATAAAATCCGGACGAATTTCAATTGCTTTATTCAAATCTTCGAGAGCTCCAATATAATCTTTAACTGAAGTATATTCCAACGCTCTTGTGAAATAGATGTCAGCACTTGATTTGTTTTTTGAAATAGTATCAGTCGTTCTTTTTATTGCTGCAAAATAGAAATTTGCCAGATCAGATGTTAAAGGTGACTCTATATTTGAAATGCCTAATGGAGCAGGAATAATTTTTTCTTTGTTGTATTTTTCAATCGTTGGATAAAACAGGTTGGTTCGCCGTAACGGAGATTTATATGTTATAAAACTTAAGATAAAATCACTTTCATTTGTCAGATTTGTAAACTTATCCTGAACATTTCCTTTGTATGATTTATTATTTTGATTGTCATTAATTGAGTCAAAATTATTTTCTTGTGCAATTTGATAAAACAGTTTATTGTTACCCCCTATAGTTGTTTTCTGGGTATTTGTAACCATTTGATTTTTTGCAGTTAATCGTTCTTTCTCTTTATGATTATAGTAATCTTTATTTAAATCAATATTTTTAGCTCTCTGACGATATAAAAAGGCACTTTTAGTATTTCCTAGTTTATCTTCAATTTCAGCCATTTCTTCGTAAGCAGGTATATAATAAGGATAAATTGAAAGAATCTTTTTAAAATCTATCAATGCTTTCTTATGAATGCCAAGAGATTTCTCTACTTCTGCTCTTTGAAGGATTGCTTCTGTTTTTGTTGAATCCAGTTTAATTACTTTATTGAAATCAGTTAAAGCATTGTTTTTATCACCAAGATATTCCCGTAGAAGTCCCCTGTTGAAGAAAGCCAGATACTCAGTACTATCCAGTTTAACAGCATTATTAAAATCACTTAAAGCCTGAATGAAATTTTTCTTATTATTATTAATGTTTCCTCTGTTAATATAATCGCCGGAATAAACTGAATGTAGTTTAATTGCTTCATTATAATCACTCAAGGCACCATCATCATCCTTTCTGATCATTTTAATCAACCCGCGTGCGCTCCAACCCAAATAACTGTTTTTATTTGAATCAATTAACTTGTTAAATGTTTTTTCAGCTGTTAATGTATCCTTTAATTCAAGTTCATTATTTCCTTTGTAATATAGCCATTCAATTTTCTTAGGGTATAATTTTAATAAAGATTCTATATCATTTAATGCTAAATTATATTCTTTACTTCGTTCATACGTTTCAATTCTATTAATAAGATATATGGTGTCATTCGGACTAAATTCCAATGCTTTTGTAAAATCACTTGCAGCTTCTTTATAAAACGACATCCTTTTTCGTGCAAAACCCCGAAGGTAATAGGCATAGTGCATGAATGGATTTCTGTCAATTGCTTCAGTACAATCCTGATCAGCACCTTGAAAATCTCCCAGTTGTATTTTTGCAGATGCACGTAACATGTACGGTTCCGGTAAATAAGGTTTTATATTTATAACCTGATTAAAATACTGAATGGAAAGAACATAGTCATTGAAATACAATGCATTTTGACCAATGGCCAAAATGCGATCTGTATTAAGCTGTGCCATTACAAATACATGGCACAAAATAGATAAGATAATGAATATACTTTTTTTCAAACTGCTAAGTATTAATATAATAATTTATTCAAAATCAGTCACTTCGCAGCCTGAATTGGCATTAAATGAACTCGGTATATCAAATTGTTCGGATGAAGAGTAACCCAAATCCCTGTCTGCCAATACTTTTTTCATGTACAATGCCCAAATTGGCAATGCCATTGTAGCACCCTGACCTTGTGCAATGTTATCGAAGTGAATTGAACGATCTTCACCACCTACCCAAACACCTGAAACCAACGAAGGAGTGTAACCCATAAACCAACCATCTGAATTGTTCTGCGTTGTTCCTGTTTTAGCGCCCATTGGCATATATAAACCATATCTGGATCGGATTCGTCCTCCGGTACCACCATCCACAACGGCACGCATCATATAAATCATTTTATAAGCGGTTGATTCACTGAATATCTCATGCATTTGTGGTGTAAATTTCCCAATTACATTTCCATTTGCATCTTCAATCTTTGTTACATATAACGGTTCAACTCTGATCCCTTTGTTCGGAAAAGCTGTGTATGCACCAACCATTTCACCCACTGATATTTCACAAGGTCCCAGACATAAGGAAACAACAGGATCTAACTGACCTTTTATTCCAAATGACCGCATAAGTTTTACTAAAGATCCCGGAGTAAACAGGCTCATCAGGTAGGCTGATATCCAGTTGTTTGAATTAGCTAATCCCCAACGTAAAGTTACCGACTGTCCAATCATATTTTTATTCGATGCATTCTTGGGTGTCCAGGGTTTACCATTTCCATCTATCAATGTAACAGGTTGTAATATAGTTTTATCGCACGGCCACATCCCTTCTTCCATGGCTAATGTGTATAAAAAAGGTTTAACTGTCGAACCAACCTGACGACGACCTACATTGACCATATCATATTGAAATTGAGCGAAATCAGGCCCACCAACATAAGCTTTAACCTGGCCATTATGTGGATCCATTGACATAAATCCACAACGCAGAAAATACTTGTGATAGCGAATTGAATCCATTGGCGACATAGTAGTATCAATATCTCCCTTTGAAGAATAAACCTGCATTTCTATACGTTCTTTGAAAGATGCTTCAATTTCGGATTCGGAATTTCCTGCTGATTTCATTTTCTGGTAACGATCCGATTGTTTCATCGAGCGTTTTAATGTGGTGTTAATATCCGCCTGACTCATGCTTCTTGAAAACGGCGCATAACTTCTGTTTCTCTTTTCTTTGAAAAAAGTTTTCTGAAGTGACTGCATATTTTCGTCAACTGCATCTTCTGCATAAGTTTGCATGCGCGAATCGATAGTGGTATAGATTTTCAATCCATCCGTATAGATATTATAGGGAGACCCATCCGGCTTTTTGTTCTTATTGCAAAAACCATATAAAGGATTCGAATCCCACGATTTTCTATCTATATCATATTTCTCTTGTTGCCAACTTGCATAATCACTTCTTTCGGGTTCTTTTGCAGTCAATATAATTCGCAGATATTCCCTGAAATAAGCAGCAAGCCCTAATTTGTGATCTACTTTTTGATATCTGAGGATTAGAGGAATTATTTTCAGCGAATCGAATTGCTCCCTGGTGATAAAATCGGCTTTACGCATTTGGTTGAGTACTACATTTCTCCTGTCGCGTGTTCGTATGTTGTATCTGACCGGATTAAAATAAGAAGGGTTTTTACACATTCCAATTAAAGTTGCAGCTTCTTCAATTTTTAAATTACCGGGTGATTTGCTGAAATATATTTGGGCTGCCGATTTTATTCCTACTGCATTATTCAAAAAATCGAACTGATTGAGGTACATGCCCATAATTTCATCCTTGGTATATAATCGCTCAAGTTTCACTGAAATAACCCATTCAATTGGCTTTTGCAATGCCCTCTGAATAAAATTAGTTGCCTGTGGCGAATATAACTGTTTGGCTAATTGTTGGGTAATCGTACTTCCACCTCCGGAACTCTTCCTGTGAAAAACTCCTGTCAGTATAATTGCACGGGTAAGAGCCCTGCCATCTATTCCCGAATGATCATAAAACCTTACATCCTCTGTTGCAACAAGTGCATTGACTACATTCTTTGAAATCTCACTGTACTGAACGCCAACACGATTTTGTTTGCTATAAAAATAATGGCCTAATAACTGTAAATCTGATGAATAGATTTCTGTTGCGAATTTGTTTTTAGGATTTTGTAATTCATCGATGGCAGGTAAATAACCAATCCAACCTACATTTATAAAAATAAACATTAAAACAATACAAACAATCCCGAATGCAAATAATCGCCAGAATATACGTTTAAACTTCGTCCGGTTATCGTTTTGTTTAGTCATTTTTCCCATAATTCCTGTTACATAATAGTACTGCAAAAGTACAACTTTTTTTTATAAATCAGACCTTCATTAGTTGGATTAAAATGAGGTTGGATATCTGTATTCCTGAAGCAGTTAAACGAAGTTTATCTTCTGAATAATATACTTGTTCACTATCTATAAATGTTTTTATGTTTTTTAAGCAGTAATCGGTTAATTCAGAGCCAAATTCCAATCTCAAAAGTGTTACATCTATCCCTTCCGAAGTTCGTAAGGAGACCATTACAAAGTCGTTATACCGGTCGTTCAGAGTCAATTCTTCACGTTCAAAAAACAATGTGCCGGAATTAATTGCCCGGATATATTCCTGAATGGAGGCTATATTCCATTGACGGGAAAGTAAGTCATACGAATTGGCGGAAGGTCCAATCCCTAAATAAGGTTCCTGTTTCCAATAAGAAGAATTGTGACGGGATCGAAAACCGGGAAGTGAGAAATTAGATATCTCATATGCTTCAAATCCGTTTTGTTTCATCTTTTCAAGTAACAGGAGATACATCTTATTCATAGTCAGATCATCTACTGATTTTATTTTCCCGCTTTCCCGCTGTTTCCATAAAGGAGTCCCTTCTTCGTAAGTTAAACCATATGCCGAAATATGTTGAATGTGCAGACTAAAAGCTTTATCCAGTTGCCTTTCCCAGCTTTCGATAGTCTGGAAGGGTAAACCATAAATCAAATCAATACTTATATTCGTAAATCCTGCAGCCTGTGCTTTCACAACAGCTTCAACAGCCTGCTTTGATATATGGCGACGGTTGATACGTTTTAAATCCTCATCATCGAACGATTGTATGCCTATGCTTAATCTGTTAAACGGGAGCGAACGGATCGATGCCAGAAATTCTGACGTTAAATCATCCGGATTTGCTTCAAAGGTTATTTCTGCATCTTTTGCAACCAGATACCGGTTGTTTATTGCGTCAAACAGATCTGAAAACTGTCCGGAATGTAGGATACTGGGAGTACCACCACCAAAATAAATGGTATTTATGACTGAATTATGCAGATAATCTTTACGGATATCGATTTCTTTTATCATCGAAACGATGATGGATGGAATAAATTGCGGTGCAACTTCTGTGTAAAAATCACAATAGGTACATCTTTGTTTGCAAAAGGGAATATGAATATAAATACCTGCCATTTTTAAATATTTAGATTTCAGTAATTTGAGTTAGGTTTAAATTATATGTTTAAAATATCTTACAAAAATACTACAATTAGTTTGTATAATCGGAAAAAGCGCGTATCTTTGCACTCGCTTTACAGAAATGATATACACGCTGTCAGCAATGATATTTACGTGTTTCATAATGAAAAGTATTGTACGGGGTGTAGCGCAGTCCGGTTAGCGCACCTGCTTTGGGAGCAGGGGGTCGTGGGTTCGAATCCCGCTACCCCGACAAATTAAAATCAGCTATTTACAAGCAATTTGTAGATAGCTGATTTTTTTGTTGGATACACAGATGGATACACAATAATTTTCAACTCCATTTTAAATCTAACTTACTCAATTTTTTATCAATCAATAAGCCAATCTAATCATTCTTAATTTTAGAACCGACTTTAATCATATTTTTAATTACCCGCTATTTGCTTAATTGACAAAAGTCATAAGCTTTATTCACACCAATAGCTCTTAGCATTTTTTGATTTCTACGAATAATGCACCATACATCTTCTACCATAACCATTTAATTGCCTTGATACGTTTTTATTCGGAATCAATTACATAACTACCTCCGGTTCTTTCAGTAAACTTCTTTGCTGTTTTGATGGCTACTTTTGATAATGATTTGGTTAGTGCAATACCCACTAAAATAAAAATTCCAGACCATATAAGCACTTGACTTCTCGTTTTGAGTCCATACTCGTTTCGATTGTTTAAAACGCCTGCAATATCCTGAAAACACTCGTCCATGCCTGTATATATCCTGGTTGGGACTATAATCGGATAAGATATTCATTACCCTGCTACTCATATCAACATAAAGAGTGAAATTTGCAAAAAATATTTCATGAAAGACCTTGTGTCTTAATCCTTATATTATTGGAAGACGGTATAGGAGATGGTTGCCAGATAGGTATTGTGACTCAAGCTTGTAGGTTTTAATCCTTATTTTATTGGAAGACGGTATAGGAGATGGTTGCCAGATAGGTATTGTGACTCAAGCTTGTAGGTTTTAATCCTTATTTTATTGGAAGACATTTCTAAGATTTTATTGTATGGTTTTTGTTTGTGAAATCTTAATGATACTTTTGCTGCTTCTTTTTTGGAATGACAATGGGGAAATTGGGGACAAATTGAGGAGTTTAGTTCGTATTTGCAAACCTTGACAAAATTTGTCAAGGTTTGCAAATAGATATTACGCATGCCCGATCACAAAATAATTCTCTTTGGCATTACGTTCTTTTAAGACCAGGTAATTATTCCATCATTTTTCAAGTTGGATTCATACATATTGTTGGTTTATATCAATCACTTTACGTATAAGAAACTAATAGTAATTCTATTATATATATCAATCTATAGCTAAATATTCTTTTGTTGAAACAGATTATATTGTTATTTGTAATTATGTAAGTAGTTGTTCAATTGAATTAAATGTATTACTTTTGCATGAAATACTAACAGGTGCACGTAATGAAACACTAACAGGTGCACGTAATGAAACACTAACAAGTGCACATTGTCTTAAACTTATAGATACATAAGCTTGAATAAGGGGTGATGAATGTAGTTTAAAATAAGAATTTATTATGGCAACAGTACAAGAAAAATTAGCGGATTCCTTACTGGAATTGCAGAAACTTCAACAAGGGAATACTCATAACATTATCCGGTCTTTGGACCTTTCGAGGATTCATATAGTACGACTGGTTGATAATGGCTTTCTTCAAGAAGTGATGAAAGGCTGGTATATTTCTTCGCGCCCTGATAACACACCGGGAGATAGTACAAGTTGGTATACTTCTTTTTGGCAATTTATTGCTGAATATGCCAAATCAAGGTTTAATGATGAATGGTGTTTAAGTCCGGATCAATCATTGTCGTTGTACAGCGGTAACATAACTGTACCGGTACAGACTATTATACGGTCTCCGAAAGGTTCAAACAATATCATTCGATTGTTGTATAATACTTCCTTACTGGATATTAAAACTACTATCGCTGACCCGGTTTATAAAGAAGCACAATTCGGATTAAACTTATATAGTTTAACTGATGCTTTGATTGATAGTAGTCCGGATTCTTTCCGACTTGATAGTATAACGGCTCGAACCTGTTTATCATTGGTACCAGATGTTTCTGATATTTTACTCAATCTAATAGATAAAGGGCAGACGACCAAAGCTGGAAGACTTGCCGGTGCGTTTCGCAACATTGGCAATGCTGCCTTTGCGGATGAGATTGTCAATACTATGAAAAGTTTAGGGTACGATATCAGGGAAGAAGACCCTTTCATTGATGAAACCAAGATTGCTTTCACACGTACTGCTTCTCCTTATGTTGTGAGGTTGAAACTTATGTGGAGCGATATGCGTGAGGTGGTGATAGCAAATTTTCCAAAATCTGTCAAAGTTCATACTGATATTGACGCCTGTATGAAGCATATAGACGAACAGTATAAACTTGATGCTTACAACTCGTTATCTATAGAAGGTTATAAAGTTACCAATGAATTAATAGAGAATGTAAGGAGCGGGAATTGGGAACCTGAAAGTGTATTAACTGATATGGAGCAAAAAAATGCTATGGCTGCCCGGGGATATTGGCAGGCATTCCAAGCTGTAAAAGAAAGTATAGTGAAAATTATGAACGGTGAAACAGCCGGTGAGGTGGTAGATAATGACCATAGAGCCTGGTACCGGGAATTGTTTGCTCCAAGCGTTGTGGCCGGAATTCTAAAAGTTACAGATTTAGCAGGTTACCGAAACCATCAGGTATATATCCGCGGATCAATGCACACACCTTTGAATAAAGAAGCTTTAAGGGATGCCATGCCTGTATTGTTTGACCTATTAAAGAATGAACCGGAAGCAAATGTTCGTGCGGTGTTGGGACATTTCTTTTTTGTATATATTCACCCTTATATGGACGGCAACGGACGAATTGCACGCTTTTTGATGAATACACAGCTTATATCAGGAGGATATGACTGGACAATAGTACCGGTTGAGAGACGGGCTGAATATATGGCTGCTCTTGATAAGGCAAGTGTGCAAGGAGATATTACGGATTTTACGTTGTTTATAGCATCTTTGATACCCACTAGATAGGAAAAAAAATGTCAAGTAAAAGGCGCAAAATACTTGACAAAACATGCCAATTGTTTTGAACAATTGCTTTGATTTGTTCATTAAAAACGCTTGTTCAATGGCAATGAACAATTAAAAGTATTGAACAGATAATTCATATAACCGGCAAAACCTAATCTTTGGTTCTGATAATTTTGGATTGGCACACTTTACAAAAGTGCACCAGCAAGGAAAGGAGACTGATAGGTTATTCTAATATACCGCCTATCTGTTCTATATATTCAAGAATCAAATGGACAACAGTTTTTACATAATTATCGGGTAGCAAAATTTTGTGCTCTTTAAACTCTTCTAAAACTTCCGCTTCAATTTCATCCCAATAAAAACTTCCACCTAAACCAATCTTTGAATTCCATATCTCAGAGAATATCTTATCAATGCATATCCATGTATTCATTTCAAGGTTAAACTCAATATGAGATTTTATATAGTCATATGCTTCTAAAGAATTGATTTTCCTTTCATAAGGATTTTCACCCTCAGGGATTTCTGTGTTTCTGAAAAGATCGATTTTCATAATTCAAACTTTTATTGTCCATGATATACAGTTTAAAGCACCGCCTTTACTCACAATAGGTTCCATATCAGGAACCTGAATAATTCTGTTTTTAGAAGCATATTCAGGGAAACAATCTGATATTTGATTAATTGCCTGATCATCTTCATCAATTCCCAATTTTGTAATAAGTAAGATGTTTTTTGTTTGTAGAAAGTTTAGATATGCCCAATTATCTTTGTGTTCTTTCTTGACTTCAAAGTTTAAACATTTGCATTCAAGACCAGCTTTTAATAAGGGATTCAAGACACTTTTTTCATTTCTGTAAATATGGTTTATTAGAACGGTATTGTCATCTATAAATCTTACCATACCATCTGAATGACCACAAAACTCTTCAGTGACGTCTTTAAACCATGGAATAAATATGATTTTGTCTGTTTCAAATAATTCTTGTAAATTATCAATTAGTTGATTTTTAGTGTAATTGTATTTATTCTCAATGAATATTTTTTCAGTCAGAATAACACAATCCGAAGATTTTACTACATTTCCACCATCCAGAATGATTCCGGATTTGATTGTTTTAATATTGTGTTTATCACAAACAATATCAGGATATGTTTTTAGATTTCTGTATCTTTTTTTAGTGGTCTGCAAATAATCCGGATCATAATGGAATTCAATAAACTTGTTTTCTGATACCTGAATTGGCATATAGTCCCTTACCCAAATATCATTTGTGAGGTTTAAGAACTCATATTCAATACCAATCTTTTCAAATTCTTTAATTATGAATTTGCAAACAGGCTTGAATTCTTCATCTAGTTCTAACCGGCTTGAGAGATAAACCTTTTCTGTTTGATTATCTGCTATCATTTTAATTTATTGAATTGCTTTTTAAATGCTTCACGATAAAAATCAATTTTAAACTGATTAACCGGTCTTGCACAACCATTATAGTGCTCTTTTAATTCTAAATATAACTTGTTTTGGCTAATTCCTATATTTGCCTGGCCGGATGGAGAGAAGAGGACTATTCCCTTTATTTTTCTTCCAAATTTTGACTCTGGAATATCAAATTCCCTTTTATCATTCAATTCAGCTTTAATTGAAAATTTATCACAAAAAAGTTTGGCTGCATTATTTTTCCCAAAGCCGCTGGTAAAAAATATTTCTGAAATTTTAGATTTTAAAATTCCGTTTTTTATTTCAGTATCATTTAATTTGATGTTTTCTAATAAGCGGTCTTGAGTTACTTTTTTATCTTCTCTATCGCAACTTGATATCATATCAGAAATCCAGATATTACTATTTGACAAAGCTGAAACAATTAACTCTTTAGAATCAAAGTTAATATCTGGTAAAGCTGAGGCAAGTATTTTCCAAATTGAGTTTTGGTTACCATAAAAAAAGTCTATTTTAAATGCATCTCTGTCATGTGGATGGATAGTGCCTAGAATTAAAGATGTGTCAGTATCTTTTACTGGAAAGGTATTTATATAATTGTGATTTGTTGTAACCATTCGATTTAAAATTAATTTTGTGTATATAATATTGATTTTTAAGGATGAAATGATATAAACGACATATTTTCCCTAAAAATAAGACGATTTCTTTTTCAGTCTAAAAACTTATTTGCTATATCACTTTTGACTAAAAAAATCTTATTTAAAGTATAGTTTTTGGCCCTATCAACAACACAAAGCAGATCAAATTTATCTGGTTTTAGGCTGCTTAAATATTTTACACCTTCTTGATCTCTCCTAGTTTTTACTTCAATTCTTATTTCATTTTTATCAAAATGTTCTAATAATATTGAACTCGGAGTTAACTTACCTAATAAATCAAATTCTGCATTGGATATTTTATGCTGAATAATTGATTCAAAAAGATTTTCAACTTCCAATAGTGTTTTATAGGTATAATACTCACCAAGGTCTGCTGTCAATTTATTTGTAGAAAATCTAAGACCACTTTTCCTAACAATCTCAGCAATTCTATTTTCAGTTTGAAACAGAATCTCAAAGGTAGATGAAAGTTCGTTATTTATAATTTCCATGATTTATTTTAGCTATTATAAACTTAGGATTATTTCTGGTTCTTGTTAGTAAAATTATATTTCAATATTCGTCGGGTAATCGTTCTTGTACTTCCTCGCCAGTAATGGTAATTTCTCCATTTCTAAAGTTAATAGAAATATTTATTTGCATATCTTCTTCATCAGTCCGATCAAAATCATCGCAACCGAAATAATAATATACTTCATATTCTACAAATAGAAATCCGTTACCGTCTTTTGAAATATCTCCATCGATAATCTCAACACTTTGTATTGAACCTGTATCATAGTCATATTTAAATAACAATTTTTCAATATTATTTATGTTGGAATCCCTGTCGATATAATTAATTTCTTCTAAAACTAATTTAAACCTTTCATCATCAGTTTCCGCAGACCTAAAATTATCAAGGAAATCAAAACTTGTTGAAATTGTATTTGAATATTGTTTCATATTATTTATCGTGTTATATATCTATTATTTGAACTTTAGTCTGCAACAAAGTTCTATTATTTTGATTTAGTGTTGGAACGGAGATAAATAATTTATTTCTCGCACGACTAACGGCAACATAATTAATCCTATGTTCTTCATTAGCATTAACATTAGGATTGGTAATAAAACTTAAATCTGATTCGCTTTTTAGTACTAAAAGGACATTATCAAATTCATCACCTTTTGATTTATGTATTGTTTTGTGCCTACTCAAATCTTCTGGTACATTTACGCATAAAGCAAGTTGTTGATAAGTATGACTATCATAGAAAGTTTTTACACCTCCACCTGTAACTCTAGAAATGTCGTTATTAATATTATTACGTATTATTTCGGCAAACTCAAATAATGAACCTATTTTATATTCCTCATATCTTTCGAGCAATAAGATAATAGTTTTTAATGATATTTTTTTTATTTCTTGTTTGTCAATTAGATACTTATATATTTTCTCTAATTCTTTTATTGAATCTTTGAATTTATTCTCACGTGCAAATTCTATAGATTTAATACAAGATATTATAAAATTGTGTCTTCTAGGATTTGAATCTTTTTTCTTTAATTCCTCAAAAAGCTTCCCATTTAATCCTATCCCACCAATAGCAATTTTCATTGCATTTGAAATGATATTCTGTCTTGATAAAGTATATATTGGTTCTGCACCACAAACTACTTGGAGTCTATTAAATGCAATATTCATTTGTCCAACTATAATCGTTGGTTGCCTTGAAGAATGATTTCTTAGTGGATTTTGTATAATGTCATTTCTTAAAATATTAAGTAGGTTTATTATTTCATTTGAACTTCTTCTATTATTTGAGATTTGATAGTCAATAATATTAGGTAAATCAAATAAATGAAATTGATTCGGGTCTGCACCTTGAAATCCATAAATTGATTGAGCTCTATCTCCGATTACTCCAACAATTGTTTCTTCATTTCCAATTAATTTTAATATTGCAACTTGAATTGGATTACTATCCTGAAATTCGTCAATAAAAAAGTATGGAAATTTTGCTCTTAAAACACTTAATATGAATGGAAAATTTGAAAGTAATTGATAACTAAAAAATAGAACATCATCATGCGATAGTTTTCCTTCATGCCAATATAGTTTTTTGTAGCCAATCAAATCTCGTTCTAGAATATTTAAACAATTCCGATTTAAGTATCTACGTGTATCTCCGTCTAAATAATAACCTTCAGACCTTTCATTTGAAAATATTATTTCATTTGAAACACTATTTATTTTATATTTTACTGATTCAAGCCAATTAGTTAAAGCATTTAGATTGTTGGGTAATCTAGTTAATTGATTGATATTATATGGATGTGTTAGTTGGTTTGAACTCGGATGATTCTCAATCCATTCAATGATTTTTCCAGAATAAGTTTGAACTTCATCATGTCCATCCATTTCATTAATATTGAATTCATATTCATTTGAAATAAATGATAAATAAGGCTTAACGATATGTTTATATAAAAAACTATGAATCGTTGAAACTTCTACATTTTCAGCAGAAGTACCAAGTCTGGATAGGATAGTCTCTACAGCAATATTTGTATAGGTAATACAAGCAATTTTTTTTGATTTCGCTAATCGATTAGAATTATGAAGTACATTTTTGATATGTTCTACAAGCCAATAAGTTTTACCTGCACCTGGTCCTGCTGATACTCGGAAATGTTGTTCAATATCATCAAGTAAAGTATCTGAACTAATATGAGTTACTGACATATCCAATCAATTGCTTTTTTAATGTATTCAGGCACAATAAACTCAGTGAAATCTGGTGTATCTTTCATTTCTAAATTATCCAGTAAATTACAGGATAATTCTAAGGCGTTTTCACCTTTCCCAACAGAATTAAGATAACGTGATGCGATTATCGCTTTTTTCTTATCAACTTCATCCCATGAATTAGCCGCAATACTATCTTTTATTCTAGTATTTTCATCACTATCTCTTAACTTTGCATCAAAATCAGCAATAGGTTTACTGTTACTAAATAGGTTCATTAAATCTTTTATTTCTTGTTGATTATTCATAGAATCTGTAACAAGTAATTCTAGTGTAGGATTATGCAATACTATATCATATTCAAATGTCTTTCCTTTTAAATATTCTTGACTAAAAAATGTTATGTTTTCATTAGTTCCTATTGGATATTTGCTTGCACTAGGATTTGAATTATAATCATAGGCTAAAACATCATTGTTAAACTCAAATGGATAACATTTCTTATAAGTATTTTCGGCTTTTGTCTTTCTCTCAGGATCTCTATCAGTAATACAAGCAATTTTCTTATTGATAGTGTTAGGCTTTGTACTGTCAAATAAATGCAAGAAGTAATCAAAAAAACGTCCTCCAACACTTATTACCGCTACATGATTATCTTCTAATGATTTATTTTCGTATTGGGCAAAAACAGACATTAATAATTGTTCCGCAATACCTTCAACTAATATTACTTTTTGAGCAAATAACATGTCAGACTTAGTTGCATCTAAGAATCTCTGAACGTACTTTTTGCTTTTATCATCAGGAAAAACTTTGCCAGGATATCCGACTGTAGTTACTCCATTTTCATTGTGAAGGCATATTAAATCATCCAAAGATACAGCTGAAGTAATATGAGTGGAATGAGTGGTAATAAAAATTTGTCTTGCTTTATTTTGAGTTTTGTTCTGCTTTAAAAACTTTAGAAACTTATACTGCATAGCAGGATGTAAATGAGCCTCAGGCTCCTCAATAGCTAAAACTGGAAAGATTTTAGAATTACTACCCATATAATCTCCATCTGAATTAACCTGCATTTTTGCTAACAACAAAGACATGAATATCAGATTGTTATACCCTAAACCATTATGAGTCGCTGGTATTTTCATTTGTATTCCCGTAGTATACTCAACAATAAGTTTTAAAACAGAGAACATTTCAACGTCTGAAATAGCTCCTTCAAAGTTTGGACTTGCGTTATTAAATGAGGCACCAGTTTCTTTAGCATAAGATAAAATTTGTTTTTTACCATCATCCATTCTAATTTGAAGCTCTTCAATTAAGACATCTGCTTTTAATGAAAAGTCATTTCTTCTTAGCTTTATTATTAAGGTCTTTTCCTCAATCGTAGTATTCTTGTCAATCTTAATGTCATAATCTATGAAAAAATTAAAAACATCTCTAAGGAGTGTATTTTTCCCTGTTAGCATGTCTCTTTCAACATCCCTTATTGCATCTAGAAACTGAAAATCAAATTTTTGAAGAGAATCATTTTCTGCTACCGTTTGATTTGATAAATTTCCACCCCATATTTTAAATGTATAAAGTCTAATAAAATCTTGTTTGATAATGTTTAAAGCTTTATCAATTGCTGTTGGATCTACATCTGATATTTCTTTAATAGACTTTTTATATTTAGTCAATTCCTTTTCAGGTAGGAAAAATTCATATGTAAGTAATGCTTCATAATTTGAATCTAACTTAGTAAGCCAAGTTGCAATCGTAACGAGGTCGTCTGGTTCTTCATTTTTACCTTTTTGTATAGTGACAGCAATGCTTATTTTTGGTGGATTTGCTTTTAGTTCAGCAATTGTAGTATTTTTATTAAAATCATCAATGTCCAAGTGTTTGGATGTTTGACAATCTATTACTAAAGATAATGCTTTAATCAAATTAGTTTTTCCGGCATTATTATGACCAATAATAACGTTTACTCCATCATTAAAAATAATTTCTTTGTTTTTGAAATTTCGGAAATTTGTAATTCCAATTTTAGATATATACATTTTATCGGTATTTATTTGTGTCTAATTTCATTTTCAAGTGAACAAATTCTTTTATGGTCAGGACTCGCCATTTTTTTCTACATTTGCCCATAACGACTTAAAAGTGTGTTAGGCGATCGGTCTTTTATTCTTCGTCAGTAATAGTACGTTGTTGTCCGTCCACTATATTGTAAGCTGTGGCATTGTTTTTCGACTCCATATGAATGACCACTGTGCCCAACCGATAGGCTGATTTATCTTTGTGACATAAAATGTCATCAATCAACTGATTAACATGTTTATCAGTCCATTTGTAGGGACGTTGATAGTCGGGTATCTGTAAATCAGGATTTGTTAGAAATGTCCTGATATCGATAACTTTGGGTTTTATTTTTTCCATTGTTGCTTATTGAAATTCAACTCTGTTTCCTACATTTAAATATACTGTTGTATAAAACTCTGCCTCTTTATTTTTACTGTGTATTTCTTTACATTCGGGGAAAAAGAGAGTGTAATCATGAATTAGGTATGCCAGTATAACCAGACATATTTGAATCAAAGTGTCCGACATTTGCTTTTGAGTATTTATATCCCTTGATTGTTCTATTTGCATAGCACTTATTCTACCACTGTGGCAATAATCAGATAGATAAGCATAAATGTGAGTGAAATAACTTTCAGATAGACCTGCTTCACGAGCTAGATCACGCCAGTTTTTAAATATTTTCCAGTTACCCTGCCTGAGTCTTTTTTTACCTTCAGGTGACATTTTTCGATACAGACTATTTCCTTCAATTATCAACAATAGTTCTTTCTTTTCTGCTTGTTCTTCAAATAACCTTTGCTTATTTTCTTCAGTGCTTACTGGAAAGTTTTCCCGATTAATATAACCGGCTATATCCCAACAATAATACCTTAACTCCTTTACTTCATAACTTTTGGGTGCAACGAATATATAATTAAATGTGAGATAAGTTTCTAGGGCTGTTCGGGTTAATACAGCTATGGAAGGATGATCGATTATGCTCTGTAAAACGATTTCGCTGTGTGCAAATGCATGTGGTGTACACAAACGTTGGATAGTCACAATATGTTGGACTGCTTTTATGGCTAAAGGTTCACCAAACCTTTTGAGTTCATTTGCCAAATATGATTTTCCCGCAATAGAATTACCAATATTGATAAAATGTTCTATCAATAGGTTTAATATCTTATCGTGGTCAAGTGTCTTATCCATATCATATTACTTCCAAAATTTCATCCTTCAATAACCTATAAGCTGGCTGTTTCTTCATATACTCAAAAGGATCTTTTTCATTTTTATCGATTAACTGCTCTGTTTGTACTTTCCATATAAAATACCTCAGTTTTTCATTCGGGTTAATTTGTGCAATCATTTTCTGTAATTTCTGTACATATTTCTTCGAATCCTCAAATGTTTCATCGTCATAGAATACCAAATAAACTACATAGGCCATTTCTACATTAAAACAGGCAGAGGCTGTGCGATGAAAAAACTGGTACTCCAATTCATTTATGGCTTCAGTAAGAGGTTCTTTTGCAAAATTTGTTATCAGTTTTTTCCAATATGCTAATACTTTTTCTTTATTCTCAGGGTAGTCACCTGTTTTCAACCAACTTTTAATTTTCTGAGTATATTTTGCTTTGTGATATTCAGTAAACTTGGCTTCAATGGCAATCTTACAATCTCTTGTTATGACCATCAAATCTGTCATAGATGCTTTGCCTTTACCAAGTTTTGGTTTTGTGGGATACTCGAAACAGAGTGATATATCCTGATCCAATAAACTATCATCAATTCTGGCTAATAATGTATGCAGTCTGCTATCTGTCTCTTTCCAAAACTCTACCAACGGCACACTGGATGTGCGGTTCGAGTTTATTTTAGTGCCCGAAAACATATCCAGCACTAAATCATAATCTAATGAGGTGGGTTGGCCGAAGAATAGTTGGTTTTTCATAACCGATGTTCAATATGTTGTATAAGCATTGTTGAAGGAACTTCTGTAACAAACACAGGGTATGAACGTTTAGAAATAATTTTAGAAATAACTAAACTTGATGGATGACCATATGTATTTCTATTACCGAAAGAAATAGGACAGATGTAACTTCTTTTATCAGAAATTACAGAAGAACTAAATGATTTCAAATCTCCATGATGTGGTATTTGAATTGTTCCAACATATTGCCATAAGCCAGCATAGATAGTTTGTATAGTTGAGATATTTAAATCAGCATCTCCGGTAAATACGCAAGCTACTCTGTTACCGAGATGAATTGAGAAATAAAAGTGGATACGTTTGAAATGTCGGTATTCGTTATAGAAAGACTCTATATTCGGAAATGTCGGATCTAGAAATGGACCGGAATATACAGTCATAGAGTTTTGATTAATCTTACCGTCTAACTTGTCATATATTTGTTTAAACTTTTTGCCTCCCAATTTTCTCGAAATTCTTAAATCATTAATGATCTTATCAAGAGAATAATTTGAATCATTCTGTAATTTAGTCGTATCAAAACCTTCAGAGGTCAATAATGCCAAAAGATCAATATTCCTTGCTGTATATTCATAATTATATGGAATATATACCCAGTTTGGTAATCCACTTAAAGATAATTGCCTCTTACTCTCAATTTTGTATTTGCCATCACTATCGGCAGTAATTTCTTCTATTATCGCTGGTGAATTATTGGTTTCAGAACTCTTATCATTACCAAGCTTCACATAAATTACACGACTATCTTTGAAGAAACCGTCTGGATCATCAATAATTGGAGAAATATCTAAATCAAGATTTCTATAAATATTAGATATTAAGATCTTTTCATTGTTATGGAGTAAAGGAAGTACTACAAACCTTATTTCTTTTACGTGATCCCTTAAGACTTCAATTTTAGAAACATGATCATAGTCAAAGTGCGAGATAAATAAAATATCAATCACATCACTTTCTTTAAAACTTTGTCTTACTACTTTATCATAAAAAGCGTTTGACCTATTTTTCCATTCAGTGCCACAATCATATACAATATTAAAACCCTGATGTCTTTCTGAATAGAATGCTCCCTGACCTATTGGGTGAAAAATTCTTTGCATCATTTGATTTATAAGTTAGTTTCTATAAATACTGTAAATCTCATCAATAGCCCCATCAGTAATTTTATCTAGCAATAATTTATTGTGTTTTCTAGGTGCTACAGGATTCATAATGGTTGTATTAGTAAATAAAACATCAAAGTTGACCGAATTTTGCTGTTGTATAATGTGGTAACTATTACAAACATTACCAAGATTGACTCTCAATTTTAAACAATTATTTGAAATACTATTTAAATGTTCAATCAATTCTTGCCATTCTATTAGTGTGTCCTTGTCTCCATTATTTGGCTTATCTGTATAGGTTTTACCAATACCCTCAAAATTACCATGACTAACAATATGAATCAATATACTATCCTCTGCCTCATTTAAAGAAAGTAAATGATTAATGAGAACAGCTCTTGTCGGTTGGTCTAATATTTCAGTTGGTACTAAGCCTGAGTCTCTAATGAAATTACGTTTAAGATTTTCTATATTACAATCTTTGTTAAAGTCATTATCATATAAAATGACTGTTAATTTGTTCATGACTAATAGATTTATATTATTCTTTATTTTGCCACCATTCTCACAATATCCTCATCCAACGTATTTGTTTCTCCTATGCTTTTCGTATCCCATATTTCATGCTATCCCCCAAAGCAAAATAAGCTTTTGTTTTTGATATACTTTTGTAGGAGAATTAAAGTGTATCCACAAATCTCTTAACAGGTATCTTATTATTTACAGCTTTATGAGCTTCTGTATGGCATTTTTTGCATAAGGTTATTAATTCATGATCAATTCTATCATCCCATGGTTCCAAATTTTCATAATAGGCTTTATGATGAACATTCAGTTTATTATAACTCAATTTATAAAGAGGATAAACAATTGAAAATCCATCAATAGTTAGAATACATTGACCGGGATATTTCAACTTTGAGTATTCAAAAGCTCCCCTAATATATATTTTGCCATTTGTATTACCTGTGGGAAAGAACTCGATTGATATCTTGTTACATATATTTGAGGGTTCCTTTGTTTTATATCGAAATTCACTAACTTTTATATTTTTGGTATTCCCAATATAGTAAGGAGTTTCTTCATTGTTTTTAGCTAAAATCTCGCTTTTCAAATTCTTAAAATCCCAAATTGTAAAGTGCTTCCATGTAACTGGTATTTTAAATATTTCATATTCAGAATAAAATTCAGTCTTTTCATTCGGTAAACAAGAAGATGCTTGTAAGAAGTGATTTAAATCATTTTGAGAAGAATCATTTTGAGCAATCCAAATCTGTTCAATTTCTTCAATATACTTTTCTCTGTTGTTGAAAACAGTCTTGACAATATCAGCAACCTCTGGAAAGTCAACATATTCTTTTATATCATCAATGTTTTCCAATTCAATCAAATCATCTCCAGAACTAGAACATTCTTGGCATTTATATCCATCCCGCTTTTTTATCTCTTTACTTTTATTTTTCCACTGAGGATCTTGTAATTTCTCCTTATAGACTTCATTTTCTCTACCTGTAAGAGCATACCAAATTACAACTGCTTCTACATTACTAGAATTTTTGTTATTAGATTCTAATTCAATTGTATTTTTGGGAACTTCGGGTGAATTAGAAACCTGGACTTGGTCTGGTTCCTTAACCGGTATGGGAGAATCAGTTATAATATTATTTTCTAATTTTCTCTTTTTGAAAACTAACAATAAAACAATTGTAAGCAGTATTGCTATTAAAATAATTATAACTATTTCCATAAATTTTAATATAAAAGGATTAATCTAATCAGAATTTTATGCCCCTATTCCTCTCACTTTCCTATCATAAATATCATTAAACCAAAGCTTTTTAAACATAAGGTTTACTTTATCTTCTGACAGTTTATTATAGAATTCAAGTTTGGTATTGATAAAGTTTAATAGCTCATTATCAATTTCTTCATAGAATTTATCCTGAATGTTATCTCTTGAATTTTTGGTATTGAAGAAAGTCATTAATTCCTCATTTTCATAAATGCTTTTCTTCATACGCTCAAAATCAACTTTATCCTCTTCTTTTAAATCTAATCCAAAAGTATCGTTCAATATTTTGATAATCTGCGTAAGCCATTCAAATTCGTCTTCTGGTTTTCCACTGCCACCTTCAGGAGTCATCCCTTTCATGGCTGTATCTTTACTTTCTAACGAATAATCTTTTGTGAATTGTTGTTGTAGTTTATAACTATCCAAATCGACTTCATCCAATATCTCATTAGGTAAAATATCACTATTAAAAGGTAACTTCTTATATAAATCAACTAGTAAAACATAGTATTTTTCTAATTCCACATCAGTAAAAGTGATTATCTGCGACAGGAAGCGATATAAGCGAACATAGGTTTTTATAGTTGCTTTAAATTCAACTTGCTGTTCTGCATTAAGTTCTGTATTAAACCTCTTTACAACGTCATTTAATATGGGCTGCAACTTTTCTTTGTGGTCACCTTTGATAAAGAATAGTTTGGCATAAGCTTCTATATCATTGCTAAATATAATATGATAACCATCAATTTTATTCTGCACACCATACAGACTATTTGGGTCGGTTTGGTCGTCTAACTCCATAAAATTACTGCCGTAATATTTTTGGAAGTCTGATTGTATCATTTCCGGGTCATTGACAAAATCGAGTACCATAGTTGAATCCTTACCCGGAGCAGTTCTGTTTAATCGACTAAGCGTTTGTACACTACTAACATCACCCAGTTTTTTATCCACAAACATGGTATGCAACAAAGGTTCATCAAAACCTGTTTGATACATATTTGCCACAATGAGTATTCTGAACTGAGGTAGTTTCAACGCATCGGTAATATCAATTCGTCCACCGAGATTATTCATATTTTCTTTGGTATAATCCATACCCGTTTCAGCATCAGTAACCGTTCCGCTAAATGCCACAAGTGCACCATAAGGTAACTTCATTTCGCGCATAATATCGTCAAACTTCCTCTTAAACCTAACGGCATGTAAGCGCGATCTTGTTACGAGCATTGCCCGTGCTTTTCCTTGTATCTCATTTTGTGTTTGAGATGCAAAATGTTCAATCATTATTCTTGCCTTTTTTTCAATTGCATGATCCTGCAAATCGACATATGACGAAAGTAAGCGCACAGCTTTTTTTTGATCGTATTCCTTGTCTGCTATTTCAGTTCGTTTAACAAGTTTATAATATCGCTTCCAACTCACATAGTTTTTTAGCACATCTTTGATAAAGCCTTCTTTAATTGCTTGCTCCATCGTGTATTTATCATATGCTTCTTTTTGAGAGCCTCGAACCGTTCCAAATAGTTCTACCGTTTTATCTTTTGGGGTAGCTGTAAATGCAAAGAATGAAACATTCGTCTGATTTCCTTTGGCTTTTATTTCTTCTGCTATAATTTCGTCTAACGATTTTTCTTCACCATCTGCCTTTTCGGCTTCTTCCAATGATAAGGCTTTACGTAAATGACGTGCTGACTCTCCTGCTTGTGAGCTGTGTGCTTCGTCAATAATTACGGCATACGTTTTATCTTTATTTTGTGCAACCGATTCTGAAATAATTGGAAAACGTTGAAGTGTAGTAACAATTATAGGTGTACAATTCTCGATAGCTTTTGCTAAAACGGAACTTGGTTGACTTTCATCAATATAAACAACACCACCTGGGACTTGATCAAATTGTTTAATGCAATCTTGTATTTGTCTATTAAGTATTCGTCTATCAGTAACTACAAGAGTACTGTTAAACATAGCTTTATTATCACTTTGTTGCTTATAAAAACCGGATAGACGATATGCCAACCATGCTATTGTATTGGATTTCCCTGAACCTGCCGAATGTTGTATCAGGTATTTACTTCCTACTCCGTCAATACGAACTGATTTCAAAATATTTTCTACAGCTCGTCGTTGATGAAAACGTGGAAAGATAAGTATTTCTTGAACTTTCTCTTTTAATCCATTTGTAACTTTATCGTAATACTTTTCTATATTAATCTGTACATTCACATAGTTCTGTACCAAATCCATCAACGAATCTTTTGTTAATACATCCTCCCATAAATAGGCCGTTGCATAATTATCATCGTCTTCGTTCACCAAAGCTTTATTGAATGGCAAAAAGAATGTTTTAGCTCCATTTAATCGGGTACACATAGCTACTTGTTCGGTACTTACTGCGAAATGAACTAAACAACGCTTGAATTCAAACAGTGTTTCTTTGGGGTCACGGTCAACCATATATTGCTTTATCGCATTCATAAGGTACTGGCCGGTAAGCGCATTTTTCAGTTCCATAGTAACAACAGGAATTCCATTGATAAACAAAACTATATCAATGGAATTTTCATTTTTTATGGAGTATTTCAGTTGTCTTATTACTGTCAGACGGTTTTTATCATACCATTCCTGATGTTCAGGTGACTTGTTATTTTGGGGTTTGTAGTATATCGTATCAAGGTGCTGTCCACAGATTTTGAGTTTCATTCTAAAGTAAGACAGCGTTTTGTTTTTCTCCTTTTTGAGAAGTTCAGAAGCATAATATGCTATTTTAGCATCTGTTGTTGTTCCATATTGCTCTTGAATTTTAATATACTTTTCCGGTTGAGTATCTTTTATAAAATCCACCAAGTCATCAGATATAATGCACAACTCTTTATTATAACACGAAGTGTCTTTTGTTACATAATCCCAAAAATCAGGTTTAATCTCACGACTTAAATAACGTGCAATATGATCCTCCAAATGCATTTCTTTAGTTCCAGTTGACATAATGTGCTTTAATTAATTTGATCTATTTGATAATATATTTCTATATTCTAAAATACAATCATAAAAGTTGACAAATTCATTTTTTGGCTGTTCTATATTTTCATGTGTAAAATGTAGAGAAAAGATTGATACAATTAACCCCCATATTTTATCATTCTCTTTTCCAAATAATAACTCAAGGTTTTCAATTAACCTATCATATGAAAATGGATGAGTTTTTCCATCATAGTTTCCGCTATGAATTCCATAAACATTTAAAAGCATTAAACCAAGACAAATTCCTTTTGCTTTTTCAAGATAATTTTCGTCACTAAAAGAATTCATTATGAAATTTGTTGCATCAAAATCACACATTTTTTCTTCAACAATAATTTCCTGAGAAATATCTTTATTAATTGTATGAAAAAGTTCATGTGAAATAAAGAACAACAAAGAGAAATTAAAAATCAAACCATAATTATTATTCCTGAAAAATTGTCTATTAAATTTAGAGTTTTGCTTAAGATTATAGCCTTTTAATGAATCCACACCCCAACTTAATTGTTTTTTTATTAATTTCCAATCTCTTGACTTTAAGTTTTTCGATTGACCATCAGGCTTTTCTGACCTAATAAAAGTATCAAAATAATAAAGATGTGAATAATTCAGTGCCCATATTATTTCAATTGTTTTTTGACTAATTATTACTTGAGAATTAAAAGCTATCTCGCAGCGAAATACATCATCAGATACAACTCTTATTGTAATATGATCAAATCTATCTAACTCATATGGACTTATTTCTCTGAAAAATGCAGGTATTGATGATATCAATTCTTTGATATCTTGTCTTATAGTCTCAATATTGGCAAATTCAATATTCATTAATCTTTAATTATTAGTAGGTTTCCAATCTCTCACATCTATTTTGCCAGTTACTGCTTCGGATATCAATGATTGGCGGTAATCTTTGAGCTTGGTAATTTGAGTTAAAGTATTCTTCATAATCATAAATATAGAGTCTAATCGTCTATCAATTTCTTTAAGTAGCTCTTTTTGAGATTCCTTAGGTGGGACGATAATATTTAGACTTTTTATAATTACAGAGTTCAATCCTGTCATAATAGCTCCTTTACTAATACCATCCAATTGTGTTTTAATATAATCAGAATCATTAATCAACAACGCTAAAAGTTCTGGAATTATTAAATCTGATACTCTTATACGAATAAGATGAGAATCCATAATTCCATCTTGAATATTCTCAGGTACAACTTTACTTTTCCCTGTTGTCCCCATCATAGTAACAATAATATCTCCTGGTTGCAACTTATAACTCTCCATTTCAAGAAACTTCTCTTGTGTGATATATCTCTTTCCTATTTCAAAATTATCCTTAATCGCATTCTCTTGACCATAAACTTTATATCCATCTTCAACCATCATCTCTAATTTAAGAGCACTACCAAATGGTCCAATTTTAATTCCATCTTGATTACGCAAAAGATATTTTAATTTCAATACCTTCCACTCCTCCGGTATCTCTCCCAACCACTCAATCCCACTATCTTTCATCTTGGCATTAGGGTTAAGTCCTTTGGTAACGGCTTCATTGATTATAGCTTGTCGTTTCTCTTTCAGCAAGTTAATCAGTTTCTCTTTTTGACCAATTAAATCATCAATAATGGTAGTTTTGAAGTCAAGGAAATTGGCTATTTGGGTTTGTTCGGTTAAGGTTGGCAAAGAAATTGCTACGCTTTTTATATAAGACTGGTTAATTGCTGGTTGAGCTCCACTTTTTCGACTTTCTAATAAAATACTACTTTTGACTAAATCGCTCAGCAAAAAGTAATTAATAAATGCAGATAAGCTATTCTGATTTGGCACAAAAATCATCACATTAGGGTTTATTGTAACTCTTTCACCATTATGGAAATAAATTGCATTTTCTCCAACGCCTGCACCTACTTTAGTAATCAATATTTCTCCACCATTTAAGATTATCTCAGGAGATTCCAAGTACTTAAATTCACTTAAGTAAGTCAGTTTTTCATAGCTTAAAAAGCCTGATTTCATAACATTTGTACCACCAAGTACAATAGCTCTACCTTCAGTATCTTCATCTACTAAGTCTGTAACGGAATAACCTTTAAATCCAATTCTACCTTTGATTTCGCCTATATGTTTCAATTTGCAAGAAACCCAATGCTCAGGAATTTCTCCCAACCACTCAATCCCACTTTCCTTGTATTTTTCGTACCTCTTTATCATCCCAGCAATTCTTTAAGTAATTGGGTAATGCCTTTTTGATTTTCGTTGCCGAATTCCAAAGTTTCTATTTCGGCTTTTATTTCAGCCGAAGGGCGCAATCCTTTGTATTCGTAGAAATACTTGGTAAAGTTTATTTCGTAGCCAATGCGGGTTTTGTCATAATCAATCCAGGCATTGGGAGCGTGGGGCAGTACTTCTTTTACAAAGTATTCCTCAATATCTACATTCATAGGGATGGTTTCTTTGTCACGCATACTACTATCGGGTTTTAGTCCACCCTTTTTATCTTTAACGGATTTACCTTTGGCATCCAGTTCGGGTTGTTCCACAGTTACCGAGTAATAGCCAAAGTGGTCGTTACTGTAAATTTTGCAATACGGTCCTTCTACATAGGCGGTGTAAATATTTACCAGTTTATCTATATGGAAATCCTCTATCTTATTGCGTTTATTGCCTAAACTACGTTTTTCAGGTCTGCAAAAGCCTTCAATACCGTTATTTTTATTATCAGGAACATTTGCATTAATCAATTGTACTTTACCACGTCTTTGTATCGGTTTGTTATTATTCAAAAACCAAATAAAAGTATTGATACCTGTGTTGTAAAACAAGTCTTTAGGCAATGCAATAATACAATCGAGCCAGTCGTTTTTAATAATCCATTTGCGTATTTCGCTTTCACCACTCCCAGCATCGCCTGTAAACAGAGGTGATCCATTGGTTACTACGGCTATTTTGCCACCTTCACGTTGCATTTTGCTTATCATGTGTTGCACAAACAACAACTGTCCGTCACTGGTGCGTGGCAATCCGGCATAGAACCTTCCTGCCGGGTTAGCACTTTCATTTTGTATAAAAGCTGCATCCTTGCTCCACGTTACGCCATAAGGTGGATTGGCAAACTGGTAATGAAATGACTTGCCAATAAACCGGTCTTCAGTAAATGAATTGCCATGTCTTATGTTATCCACATTTTCTCCCGTAATCAATGCATCCGATTTAGCAATGGCGTACGATTGTTCGTTTATTTCCTGTCCGTAAGTACGAATAGTAGGTTTGTGTTCGGCATCTGCACACAGGACATCCAGTATATAGTTTTTCGAAAGGTTTATCATTCCCCCGGTTCCCATGGCAGGGTCACAAATGGTGCGAATTATACCGGGTTGTGAGAGTATTTCTTTTTCCGTGCTGAATACAATGCGAATCATCAAATCAATCACATCCCTGGGCGTGAAATGCTCCCCAGCCGTCTCATTACTTTGTTCGTTGGAAATACGGATCAGTTCTTCAAAAATATAACCCATATTATGATTATCCACCGCATCCACACTTAAATCTACTTTACAGATAGCATCTATCATTTGATAAAGTAATTTATTCTTGACCAGTCGGGCAATAACTTTCTCCAATTGAAAATTATCAATTATATCGCGTACTTCCTGGTTGAAGCCGTTCATGTAATTATTGAAATCAATCTCGATAGTTTTCGGGTTTTCTTTCAATGCTGAAAGCGTATGTCTGGAAACATTATAAAACTGCAATCCTCCTGCTGCTTTGCGTAATATAGGGTCTAACTTATCTTCGTTTACCTTATCTTTAAAATCCTGATAAGCCTTGCGTACTTTTTCATTCACAGGTTCCAACATACAATCCAACCGACGTATCACTACAAATGGCAACAAAACATCACCAATTTCATTTTTCTTAAAAGTATTCCAAAGTACCTTATCCGTTATATCGAAAATGAATTTCACATCCACTTTATTATTGCTCATTGTATTGTTGTTTTTATGTTGTTTTTGTTTGATCGTGCAAAGTAACTAAATAATTGTGCAGCATTAGTGCATAGTTCCATTAAATTGTTTTTATTCATTTAATTCATCTGTGCTATTAATAGCTTTTGAATCATACTGACCTCTCGATTATAACAGATAATAGCATCACCATAAACTACTTCTTGTGTGCATTTATATGTTTTGACTATAAATGTTGCTCACTTATTCTCTTCCATGCTTTTAATATTCTCACCCACCACCATTACCTGTTGTGGATTAAGCCTAAACATTGAAATGTATCCACCCATTAACTTCTGCAATTCATGTACCGTGAAATTCGTCCCATTCTGTGGATCAATCAAATCTCTATTTTCATTTGGTTTGATTATTAATGCCATTTTACTTTTTTATATCATTTTATTTGATAATGCAAAGTAAATTGGCAAATGTGCAAAGCAAATGCATTATTATATTAAATCTTCAAATATCATTTATTAAGCGGTTTTTTAATGATTTGTCTGGATTACAATCGCCGAGAATTCTGTAGTTTTTATCATCTGGTCTTTTTATTATATATTGAGCAACAGACTTGCATTTCGTTTTTATCAAATCAAGCGAATAATTTGCATTTTCAAATTCTGTGTCTCCTTCATTTTTATGAATTCGATTAAAGATCCTATCAACCTGTATCTCTGTGTCCTCATGCACTGTTTTAACGTCATGTGTTTTAAAAACAGCAAATCCTTTATCAGGTGTTATAGTTGCATAATTTGAGATTGCTATTCTTTTGTGAATTGTTTCTGCAAAAACAAGTTCAAAAATTACATTGTAAGGTTTATTCAATTGGGATATCGCTAATTTTATTTCATCCAAAATTGTATTACACCAAATTACATCTTTAAGATTGTGCTCTTTAGCAATTAGTAATATATGAAAGTCAACACCTAAATCATCGGGTAAAATTGATTCTATGAATTGTATGAAATTTACCTTTCCTCTTTTTCCTTCATCATTTGTAAATAAATAATTATCACTAACTACAATAGCATTCATTGGAGATAATTGAATATCTAATAAATGATGCCATCCAATTTTTGGGCCAGCTTCACAAACAGTATTTATTGGTAAGTTTTTATAATAAGTTCCTTTCAAAATTTGATCATCAATTTCACCTTTGGCTTGGACAACTATACCAAGTGATTTTTGTAAATCATCTGCTTTATTCTTAGATATATTTAAGAAAAACGCAGATCTTGGACATTCAGAAATAATAGAATTGTTATCATAAACATCTCCAAAGAAGGCATTTAATGCTCTAGGCTCTTTACCTCCAGTAATCTTATAAAAATATGAAATAGGTGAATCAATTGACAATTCTAAATCTAACTCAGCATTTGTTATGTTTAAACAGATTTCGGAATGATCACAAAAGATTCTAAACCAATTTGGTGTCTTATTATTATCAATGAGTATGTCTTCAAAGATATTTTTTTCTGCAAATACTGTAAACATTAGGCGTTCTTTTGGCGTTTGATTCTCATTAATTCCAAAGCTCTCAAAGAAGATTCATCATAAAATCCATTTCCAAAATTAGGAGTAATTGATCCGTCCTTATCATAGTTAATTCTATAAGGAGCCTCTTCTTCTGGAAAATAATAAATTGTGAATGGATTAGTGTTTGGTGAAACTTCTAATTCATATTCGGCTACTATAACCTGTGATTTCCGAATCAAATATTCTGAATGAGTTTCTACTATAAGTTGTATGCCATACTTAATATTTACTTCATAAAACATTTCTGCTAATTTGCTTTGAAATGCGGGATGTAAATTTAATTCTGGTTCTTCAATTATTACCACATCCGGGTTGAGAATATCGTAAAGACGGTGCATTTCTTTTGATACAGAAAATAGTAAATCTGTAGTCTCTTTCATATCCTTTTTGTGAATGACACATGCTAATCGAAGTATTAACAGCATGGATTGTATTGACCCCATACCTTTATCTGCCAATGGTATCTCTTTGCCATTTTTATTGATTTTAACTTCATAAGCTTCACCAGCATGCATATTAATAACCATATTTTCACCAATGTCAAAGTTATCTTTACCCATCCATTTCTTTACAAATATATTGGCTTCACTACCGACAGCTTTATCAATTCCTAACTGTTTATACTCATGCACAGCTTGTGCTAATGCATTGTTCTTATCTCTTACAGCAAATAACGCAGATTGCTTTGCCGGATTTGCTCCTAAATACTTAAAATTTAGTTTGTCTATGAATTTATTGAATTTATCGAAAGAATTTTCAACGAGTGCTTTATTCTGATAAAATCCCACATAATTACCAATTTCATTAATATCATATTCTACTGTATCTTCATCTACGGCATCTTCACCTCGGGCCAAAAAGTATTTACTGGTTGATTCTGCTATAATATCGTTATATATTTCCTGAAAACTCATATCGTCTGTAAAATATGAACTTACAGTAAACTCATCTCTCTTTTTATATTCTTGATTTGATTCTGCAACAGTCTCATTCACAAGTGGTTCTTCAGACATCCATTTTTGAACTAAACCCTCTCCTTTCTCAAGTAATGAGTTGTATTGATCAACTAATTCAAGATATTCTTTACTCGATTTTTTCAACACTGTATTCTCAATTAAAGACTTGACTTCCTTAAGTTCTTCATGTAATTTGTTTGTTTCCTCTGTATCATCAATTTCTTTATTTGATTTACTTATAGTTATTGTAGACAATTGTGGTTTTATTACAAATGATATATTTTCGCTTGTATCAGTAAATGAAAAATGCAGAATATCAGCATTAGTTCTTTCTCCTTCTCCAGTAATTTCAATATCAATAATAAATTCATTGAATTGATAATGAAAACGAATGAAATCTTCATTTCTGCTTTTGGCATTAACATTCAAGGCTCTTTCATAAGTCACAATATTTGCATCTTCAAACATATTGCTTCCAAAAGAAAAAGTTCTTACATTCTTAGATTTCAGGAAATCACCAATAAGCAGAAATGCTTTCACCACTGTTGATTTTCCAGAGTTGTTTTTTCCAACTAACAAAGTTATACCGTCATATTCCAATTCTGGAAAGTTGGCAAAACGTCTAAAATTTTGAAATCCTATCTTATTCATGTTGCAAAGGTTTTACCTAACTGTGCATTCAATCTGCACTGTTTTAAATATAATTTTTTATGGATAAATCTAATCTTGATTTCATTTTTAGTCTTAATATTTCGGGCGACAATACTTCTATTCCTTCACCGTAAGAAAGTATCAATGATTCAAGCTCATAGTTTGGAATCAGTTCCAATTCAATGAAAACGTATGTATCGCCCTTTTCTTTTGTCTTTTGTGAACCATGAAGGGGTTTGGTTTGGATATACGGATATAAGCCGTTGTTGACCTTCAATTGTATTTTTTCAAGGATTGCTTCTTTATCCACCGTTACTCCAATCACATCTTCGAAGTATTCGCTAAAATCAATAATATTCGGGATATATATCTGTTTGCTTTCTTCAATAGCCACTATTCTGTCTAGAGCAAGGTTGGTTATCAGGTTAAGTTCTTCATTTTGTCCAAATACAAACCAGCGGTTCTTGTATTGTTTTAAATAATAAGGGTGGAAGATAATGGTTTGGTTACTATCCCGCTTAAAGCTTTTGTATAAGACATTCAAGACTTTTTTATACAAAATAGCGTTGTATAGGGGAGTGATATGTTCAAGTCCCTGCAAGTAATCATTTTGTTCAAATTCAATAATCTGTTGGTTTGTTTTTGAAAGGCCTAAACCTGAGTCGAGCCGGGCAGTAATTTCGTCCACCCATTCAAACTGTGGCATCCCTTTAAATCGCGAAAGCGTCAGTAAGGCTTCTTTCAGTTGGTTTTCTTCCGTTTCGTTTAAGGGTTGCTTATTGATAGAGAAACTCATATCTTCATAGCGAAAATACACTTTATGCCCCTCGCGGAGATGTTCAAGCGGTATATTCCAACCCTGTTCACTTTCCATAAACTTAATATCATCCAACACTTGTCTGCGTTTTACCCCATCTTCAATACCTGAATATTCATATATGGCATCATTACAAGCATCAATAAGGTCGTCGATATAATAAGTCCTTCCAGGGTTTCGGAAACACTTATCTAAAGTCTGGTAACGTATTATTGCGTGTTTATTGGTGGCCATTGACTAATTCATTTTTTAACCCTCAAAAATACACATTAACTTTCAAACCATCACATTTATTGTTAAGTATTGTAGAAAATTATTTCACTTGACTTTTATAAAATAATAAATAAAAAGTATCTGTCTTGTCCATGTGGGTTAATACCTTTGCAATGTCTTGATGAAATAAGTGAAAACCTTCATTGATTCAGCGTTTATCATGCAACGTAAAATCCATAGACGTGACATTGGTTACGGTTTGCTTCTACGGAGCTACGAACCGATTAAATTTGAAGAGAAATATAACAAATGGGTAGAATCGAAGGAGGAAAAACATGAAATCAATTGAAACCCTCAAAGATATACTCGAAATTGCCGGGGATGAATATAACAAATCATGCGAATTATAAAAACATTCTTATGGTATTGTGAAGACGATCAGAGAAGTTAAGATTTGCAGACCAATTCACACCAAAGGAAATATACAGATCAAAGTGCTTGAAAATGCCAAACAGTTTTTACCTGAATATTACAATACCAGTCAATCATTCAGCAAGGATTTGCAAGCAATAAAGGAAATTAAAGTTTTATAAACAAGTAAAACCCCTGCATAAAGTTTTAGAGGTTTTCTGCTTTTTAAGACAGAAGAATTTATATAACTACTTTTATCTTTGGGGGAACAGGGGCTATTTACAAAATGAGTGCAGTAAGCGAGATACCAAAATAAAAGTAGTGATAGAGCCATTTGACACAAAATAAACACCAAATTGATAGTTGATTTGGTTATAATATGCTTATTGTTAAATTTTAAAAAGACTATAAATACCTGGTAGATAAGGTCGTGGGTTCGAATCCCGCTACCCCGACAAAGGAAAATCAGCTATTTACAAGCAATTTGTAGATAGCTGATTCTTTTGTTTACCCGGAAAATACACAAGATATTTTAATGCTTTGCCTCCAATTAATCCAAAAATCAAAATAGGGTTTAAATTAATATCCATCAAGAATTATAAACTCCATTCATCCTGTCAAAATAGAATATCAGATCCTTTTCTCTTTTAATCTTTTGAAATCAAATGCATCTTTATGATTCAGATTAAATCGATTTGCCAAAAGTCACTTGCTAATTTTATATTGGTCAGATAATCATATGGAATTGTAAAGTATCCTTCCTGACCCCAGTTTGCTCCCCATGAATTACGAACAATGAAACGTTGCAAGCCATCATCATAACCCACACCTACAACTGCATGTCCGCCCATTAGACTCTCACCCCGGACGGGCAAATTTAAAATTCCGGTCTTGGCTACAGTGTCACTTTCGAATGAGGAATAAACCGAAAAACCGAAAACAAACGGGTATCCCATTGCCAGGCATGATTTCATGGTTGTAAGATCCTGTGCAACTGCGGCATATGTTTTAACTAAATCTTTTTTCGCGTCCTTATAGCATTTGGATAAAGGCTTTTTATTAAATTCACCAATGATATAAGGCCATTCAGTTTCAGGACATACCCCTTGTTTATTCACTGATTTAATCCCGTCGCGGATATTTGCCCCGGAGTCAGTATTAACGGTTTTCTCTATAACCCTTTCATTGTAATAAATAAAAAGCCGTGATGGGACAAAATCTGTCATTGCTTCTTTCATCAAAGCATACTCCAACGCACCGGCGATGGCATTCGCCGTACAGGAACCGAGTTGTCCCTGGTCGTACACCGGAGGCATCTTACTGCGTAAATCGACAGATGTCGGAAGTACGATTTTTTCAACAACTTTAAAATCATAATCACGGTAATCGGGAAGTTGTGGTTTCCAGCCATAGTATCTTTTCATAATAATTATTTATTAGTTAAGTTTAAAAACGTTGATAAAATGATTTTTTTTCAGAGTAATAATCTTTAAATAGTTTTGTAATCATTTAATTTAATTTTATTTAAGTCCAAACCTGAAGTAGTTCCAAAGTACTAAGTCGGATTTGTATTATTCTGTAACTTTTGGTGTAAAATTTAAATACCGGAATGAAAATCAGCCACATATTATTTAATATGTAGTTGGCAGTATTTTATTTTGTCAACTTCAGAACTCCGGTTTTGCACAGGATGATCAGTTTTAAATTTATTATCATAGCATGTCTTTATTTTTTTCGACAATTATAACAACTTTACATAAAATTAAGTTTTTTGATTTTTATTTTTTTCAACAAAAAACTCATTTCTGAACTTCCATATTGCATGAGTGAAACCCTCACTAAAAACCGTGCAAACAGCATAAAGTCTTTTAATAAATGTGCATTACAAGGATTGCAGATAGTGAGGGCTTCACTTGGAATTAGAGGAAGTGAAACCCTCACTAAAAGCTGTTTGAACAGCAAAAAGGGTTCATTTAAAGGGCATCGTGAGGATTGCAGGTAGTGAGGGCTTCACCCGGTTCCGTAGAAGTGAAACCCTCACTAAAAACCGTGCAAACAGCATAAAGTCTTTTAATAAATGTGCATTACAAGAATTGCAGATAGTGAGGGCTTCACTTGGAATTCGAGGAATTAAAATCCTCACTAAAAGCTGTTTGAACAGCAAAAAGGGTTCATTTAAAGGGCATCGTGAGGATTGCAGGTGGTGAGGGCTTCACCCGGACTGCATAAGTGAAACCCGTCACTAAAAGGGGTGTAACCATAACAAAGTTTTTTAATAAAAGTGCATTACAAGGATTGCAGGTAGTGAGGGCTTCACCCGGACTGCTTAAACAATTAGTTTCTGCTCAAATTAGCTGAACTATTCCGTGACCCTTTACCCATATCTTACAATCTGAATTATTTCATCAATCTCTTTTTCATCTGGGACACCGGATCCACAATAATAATCTTTAAACACAAAACCACCTGGTTGATTGCAATTGTCTATACATTTTTCAATTATAGTTGAAATAGCGATATCAGTTGGTATTAAGATACTGAAACCTGAATAGTTTATGTTGAAATCAAACCATTCTATTTCACATTTTAAATCCCGTGCCACATAAATCACTTCATTCTCAATTATTTTATTTTGCCATGCTTCAAAAAACTTTCCTTCCAAAGGGATTACCATTAAGTAAACCCTTATCAGATTATTATGAGGCCCCAGCCCTGTAAAAACAAAATCCGGATCATCACCATCACTTAAATCAGCATGCAAAAACAGGGTACATTCACCAAAAGCTAAAGTAGCCCATGTTTCCAACTCTTTATCAGGTTGCTCTACATATTTTTTCAGAAAATTATAAGCGTTTATATCCCCGACATGTGCCAGTATTCCCAACGCCTTTTTCTTTTCGTCCATGAACTGTCTATATGAAATAGCACATTGCCCCAACCTTTTACTTCTTCATCGGTAAAATTTTGGGTGTCAAATTCGTGAGCTTTTTCAATATAATCTAAATGGCTGTCCATAGTAGTAAAGGTTAGCAAAGTCCCCGGATATTAAAAAAAAATAAAACAATTAATGAATCATTTTTGTTTTTACAGGGTAAATGTTCCCTCCAATATTATTTTTATTCAGAATAGCCAAAAAATCTTAAACGTTGGAATTTATTGCTATATCCTGAAAGCTTTTGATTTTCTTTCAATTTCTGAAGGTGGAACTTTGTAGTTGGAAGCAATTTTTCGCCAGAAAGAAACTGCATTCATTACTTCTTCATTTATTTCTTTTGAACGAATCCCGGATAGTAAATAATAAGGAGCAGTACTCATAACCAGATCAATATCCAACGAGTTGTCCTCTTCATCAATATTCAGTTTTAATCCTGTTCCGGTTTCATTTGCATTTATATCAAATGCGGGTGATAATGTCCAGCCTGCTTCCATATAAACAAATCCATGATTCCGGAGATGATCATCCGTATTTGAAACATAAACTGAGAACAAAACCCGCCTGAACAGTTCTTCTAAACTGGCAGTAACATTAGTACATTTCGATTTGATAAATGAAACCAATTCAAGATAGCTTACTCCCGTATCAGCATCATCTCCATCAGAGTGATGTAAAAGCGTCATGGCGGACGCATAATGAATCCTTCTGTGATCTTCGGTCCTGTCAAAACGTTGGGACAAATAGGTATGATAGGGGGAAGCCAGTTTTTTTATAAAAGCATTTGGAACTGTAATCTTAGCTTTTATCGCTAATTCATGGACAATCATTTCCCATAACCCTACATCCGAATCATCACTTCTACCGGGAAACTTTGCAATCCATTGTTTTCCTTTCGTATCAATAACATCAGCTTTTGGACGGGCTCCACCTAATGATGATCCGGGTGCAACCAACAGATTCATCCATTTGAGTGAACTTTCATCCAACTGATCTGCATTTTTTTCATATTGGTCCACAGCATACTCCAGTTCGCGAAGCGATGACCGGGGAGGAGCTGCAAGTTTATGGTCGTTACTTAGATATTCATCAACTTCACTTTCTTTAAAACGCAGGCCACCCATACGATGGTTGTCATGTACGCCCAATAAAAAATCAATTCCAACTAAAGAGCGGGGTTCTCTATTCTCAACTTTGGATAAAATTATTTCCCTGCGTTTCATCAATAATTGCCCCCACCTGTCAGGTGATGAATCTTTAAAAATACTAAAGTTATCGTTTGAAGAGGAATAATGTAAACCGGAGAAAAGAGGCAATTCAGGATCAATGGAGATACCGGTTTTTATCCAGCCAGTATCATATTCAAAAGAATATACTCCCTTTCCCCTGAGAGTGGCAAAATAGAGTCTTCCGATCAATTTTGGTGAATGGAGCATATACCAGTCGGCATATACCAGTATTTCTTTTTCTGTGTTCAGTTTCATAATGAATTAGTCAAATTCAGGTTTTTCAGAATTCCCCTTATCAATAACATAATCAATAGCAGAAGCTGTCTTTTTTAATTTAGGGGCTCTTTTTTTTATTATGAGTCCGGAATCCTGAATTTGCCTGCCTAAAGGATCATTATTTGCAATTAATAAAATATCATCTTCAAGGCGTAAAACCGATAACACCTGTAGATAGCTACCCAGTGAGACTGATGATGAACCATCCTCTATATTGCCCAATGTGGATGCTGCAATACCGGCCCGTTCGGCCATTGAACGAATGGATAGTTTCCTGCGTAAGCGGGCTAACTTAATATTCTCACCTAATGTGGTAAGGATATTCTTTTGTTTTTGAGTATAATCTGAACCTTTTGATTTCATAACAACTGATATTACAATACAAATATAGGTATATTTACTGTAATATCATATATTATAAACAAAAAGAGTATTAAAATAAATTATGAAGAACATCAGTTTAAAATATTTTACCTGGCAGAAATCAAAGAATTGTCAGACTCAGTGATTAAACAGTGAAATCTATCAAAGTCAATTTATACCTCTTTCCCTGAATTATAAATTTCATTCATTTTGCAGGAGATATGTTTCATTTCATTTCTGAAAGTTTCCGGTGCAAGTACTTCTGCATCTTCCCCCAACGAAAGTATTTCCTGCCTGAAATCAAAAGTAGGCTTGATAAAATATGAAAACAGAGAGTAGTCCTTTAAACTTTCTATTTCTATTTGTGAATGATGCATTGGTAAGTCTCTGATATAATTGGCCTGTCCGGAAGCTATTTTCAATATAATCTCTTCTGCTTTTGACCCTTCATCATGAATGATACCATAGCAATCAATGAAATACCCTTCAGGATCAAAATCAACAGGCATGATGAATTTCCTGGAAGTGGGAGTGAGGCTTATTATTCTGTCAAGTGCATAGATCCGTAATAAATCGCTTTTCCCGATCACATACCATCGTTGTTTAAACACTTTGACAAAATAGGGTTCAATGTCAAATTCAGCTGACTTATCCATCCCATAGGAATGATATCTCATTCTCAGTTTCACACCATCCCGCATGGCTTCGATGATGGTTGTCAGAAACTGTTGCCCCGAAGGAATGTCTTCAAACAAGATTCGTTGCTTGAGTTTATGGCTTTCATTGATCAGGTTATTCACGGCAAAAGTATTTAACAGCCACCGCCTGACGCCACCGCTTGCCAGATCTTCGGCATTATCGATATAATACCTGTAGGTACTTTTATTGCATTCAATGTTGATCTCAAACAGTTCTTCAATGGCTGCACGGTGATTATGAAATGTACGCAAAGGAAGTGGAACCCCATCAGAACTATGTGAACGCACCCATTTCTCATTAATTTCCTCAAAAGTCAATCCCTTGGGCTGTCTGTAAATAGTATCAACCAACCAGATGTAACGGTTAAATAAGTCTTTTGCCATAATTGCTTTTTATTAGATGTATCCACAAAGATACACAATAGTTATGCTAAAATGTAGCACCATTAATCTTTTTCATTTTTTTCTCGACAATGTATCCATTACCATCTTACCAATGCTTATGATATCAATAAGTTTTTTCTTTTCACTCTGATTTCCGTCTACTGCTTTTCCATCTTCCATCACTTCACCATCATTCAGGAACATACAGGTAATATCATCTTCAAATGGGTCGCAAACCAGAATGAGTTCGTATAGAAAAATTTGATTTTGTTTATAAGGATTATTGATTTTGCACCTTTATCAATCGATGCTTTTGATTCTATTTCCAAAATTATATTTGTGAAAGAATTATTTCCGTCTTTTTATTAAAAAATGCACCAACTCTTTTTGCTTCTGCTTCAATTTCCCTCTTTGTTTCCTCACCGACGGGTTGAAAAACAGTTGCTTCGATAAATACCTTGTCTTTTACCGCATTTCGTTTCCACAAACCTTTAATCTGTCCGTTTTCAACGATGATGGGTCGGAAAATGCCGTTATCTGAAATTGTTTTTTTGTTATGGATAGTTGCAAGGGCTGCACTGCGGTTTGCATACCCAATCAATATTTCGTCGTATGCAGGTAATAACCGGACTTGTTGACAGTCGATTCGTCTATTTGCACTACCGGTTGCCATCCAATAGGTTTCAGAGTCGATTATTTCTGAAATTAAGCCGCTTTTGACTATTTCCAGTGCTTTCCGTGCATCAGTAAGATTCAATCCTGACCACCACACGAAATCGTGGACAGTTGCCGGACCGTGGCTGCTAAAATAGCGGGTTGCCAGGGTTGCCAGAGCTTCATCACGGGTGAAGGTCATTTTTTTCGGTACCCTGTCTGCCAACAAAGCATAGGTTAGTTTGTTCCCTCTCAATGGGCCACTGCATACTACTCCGGCCAGTTCAGCCACAATCATAATATGGGATAACCTGTTTTCGTCTGTCCGGATATGAATATTCTCAAATTCCCGAACCAATTCTTCACGGGTCATGCATTGTTCGTTTGAAAGCATCTTTTCAAGCATAGTGATGCAGGCAGAATAAACCGTTTCATCAAATTCAAACCGTTTATCATTTGTTTTCAGTATCCTTTTTATTTGAGGTGCAGTCAGTTCCAGCATCCAGGATATATCATCCGCCGAAACCAAATGCCAGGTCGGCCGCATAAGATGTGTCCGGAGTATTTTGCCCTGGTTATACGCTTTTTCAACCGATTCCTCAGTCGATCCGGGTACCCGTACGCCAACAGCCCATTTCGCCATAGCAAAATCCTGTGCCTGTATAGCACCCATCCAACCGACAAGTTCTTCAGGGGTATTATATTTTGAACCTTCTACCTGTTGGTTTTGAATTCTTAGGATGGATATATCGGTTGGAGTCATTTATTTTCAGGTTTAAAGAATTACTTAACCACAAAAGTACACAAAAGTCAATTACAATTTTAGACAAGATAACCAAAATAGTCACAGTAGAAATACACAATAATTATTTACGAATTAAACCTTATAACAATAGTAAATAAATTCATTTACAGACTCTTGTGCTCATCCTTTGAAGTGGTTAGGGGAGGTCGGAAAGACAAAATCAGTATTTACGAATTAGCCATTTAATACAAGACAACCAGATTATTTACAATTAATGTGTTATCTTATGAAGTTCAAAAAAATGGAATAATGTATTCTATATTAAAAGTATTTATGGTGTTATTTGGGTTCTATTGTGCCTATTTATTTTGTATTCAATTGTGTTATCTATTGTGGTTATGTATTTTGTTTTTGTGTATTCTATTCTTTTCTATGTGGTTATGTATTTTGTTTTTGTGTTTTCTATTGTATTCTTTTTTAATTTGTTTTTGTGTCATTCTATTTTGTCCTATTGTGGTTGTGTATTTTGTTTTTGTGTATTCTATTGTTTTCTATGTGGTTATGTATTTTGCATTTTCTGTATGTTCAATTGTTGTTAGCTATATTGTATAATTTATTTAGTTAAAAAAATAAAATATGTTGGAAAATAAAATAAATCTGATTATTTTTGCAGCATAAAATTTTCCTTGCAAAGTTGTACATTTTCGTTCAGAATGTATGTACACTTTCAGATTTTCTTCCTCCGGTTTTCCAAAAACATATTTTTTCAAAAAAAACATCCTGATCGGCGTTTAAATCCGTTACAGACATTCTTGTCTGCATCCTGTCTGCATCCTATCACAATCAAGGAAAAATAAAGAGATAATAAAGAGATAATAAAGTAACAACAAAGTAATAATTAAATCCTATATAGGGTTTTATTATGTATTTGTCATTGTTTTATTTGTTCTTGATTAGTACAATATTTTTCCTTGAGTTTTATAAGAGTGTCACAAGTTGGTCATGAAAAATCTATACCGGCTGAAAGACGGTAGAAAGAGGAGTAAGAAATAAGGGGTAAGAGGTAAGAAAAATAAGGGTAGAATCGTTATTGAAATTGAAAACCGGATTTTATTTATTCAGGATTTTCAATGACAAAAATATAGGTTTCTATTTAATTATCCAAATTTTTAAGCTCCTTTTTTTGTTAAAAATATTGCGTTTCGCGTTCAAAGTTCAGCATTCTTTGTTAGGGGTTAATGATTCGTTATTCCGGTTGATCAGGTAAACGGGACATACTTCGTTGAGTTAATTGATCCCGTAAACGGGACGTCACTTCATTCCGTTGGTTGATTGGTTGTATTTTAGTAAAATAAGAATCGACAAAAACCTGTATCCACAATTTAGACAGGTCGGAATCTGCGATAGTCACAATAGAACACAAAAATAGAACACAAAGAATACAATAGTTAAATACATAACGGTATTTTAAGATTACAGACTAAAAAATAGTAGTAAAAGTCCTGTTTTTAATTGCTATTGTGACTTATTGAGTCTCGTATATTTGTTTTCTGAAATTAAATAGTTAACCACATCGAAGATTCCGATTTATCGGAAATAGTCCACAAACAATAGAAATAAAAGAAATAATAACAGATTCATTCAGCAACCTTGTTGTTTTAAATCCTAAAATGTGTTTCGTATTTTCTATTGTGTCCTTCTATTGTGTCCTATAACTATTGTGGTTACGTATTTTTTATTCTTTTGTGGTTGTCATGTTTTAAATCGTAAATAGTAAATGATAAAATGGTAAATATCTTAATTTGTACATTATTGCAGCCTGATTTCTGAAACAGAAAATTCATAGAAAATTATTGGATTCGTAACCGGATTTAGTTGCATTTATGTACTTTTACATCCTCTATATTTAATATTTTATAGCAATGAAATACTGTGTTTCTCTTGTCCTGATGCTGATTTCAACAAGTTTGTTGAATATACATGCCCAATCCATTAATAAAGAAGGATATACTGTTGTAAAATTATCGTATGACAGGATGGTTCAACCGGCAGGTAAGCTGATCGTATTTGGCGATTCTACCAGAGAAAACCATGCGTTGGACTGTTCTCTTTCACCCGACAAAAAATGGCTGGCTGTTGAGGAAAGGTATAGTATTGTATTTATCAATACGACTACGAATGAAGTAAAACATGTCTTGTTTTTAGACAGCATTCCGGAACTTAAAGACGCAATGAATACCTATTCAGGAATATGCTGGTATAAAAAAGACAATGTGGAATCTGTGTTTTTCAGTACAAGCCTGGATAAGGGCAATTCATATGTTGTACAACTAAAGTGGGACGGGAGCAAAGCAACAGTCTCCAACTTATTTGATTTCAAACCGGTATCCCCTTCGAAGCTCGCTCTTCCGAATGAAATTTTAGTCAGGAACGAAAATGACCGGCTATATTTGTATGTGGTACTCAACGGGAATAATCAACTTGTAAAACTGGATGTTCTTACCGGTAAAACGATCTGGACAAAAAAAACGGGTGTTGCTCCTTACGGGATTACACTCGCAAAGAATAAACTCTATGTAACAAACTGGGGAGGAAGTATCCCTGATGAAAACGATAAGAATGTTGCAGGAGTACCCTGGGGTAAAGCTAAAATAGATTCAACAACAGCTGCATGCCGAGAAGGAAGCGTGAATATATATGATCCGTTAACCGGAAAACTTTTAAAAGTTGTGGTAGTCGGACTTCACCCCAATAAAATAATTACTTCACCCGATGAAAATTACGTTTACCTGACCAATTCAAACAGCGATGGGGTAAGTGTTATTGATACAAAAAACGATATAGTCACTGAATCAATATCCTTGCGACTGCAGAAAAGTTTCAATCATTATTCAGGTGATACACCCAATAGCCTGGCAGTAACATCTTCCGGTAAAACGTTGTTTGTTGCCAATGGGCTGGACAATGCTCTTTCAATGATAACTCTAGGTAAAAAGGCTTCAACAAATGGATTGACCGTACAAAGCACGATTAACGGATTTATCCCGACTGCTGCTTACCCTTCGGGGATCAGTATAGAAAACGATAAAACATTGTATGTCACGAATCTCGAATCGTTTGGAGCTAACAGGAGTTTTGGATTTGGCCCGGCACACAAACAAGTATTTAATTCCCATCATGAGTTGGCCTCTGTTTCTGTCATTCAAATTCCACGCAAAAAACAACTTGCCGTTTATACAAAAACGGTAATAGCCTGCAATCAACTGGAGCGGTTAAAATCAGCACAAATCCCGGCAAGGGTAGGGGTATTGCCTAAACCTCTGCCTGAACGAATCGGAGAACCTTCGGTATTTAAACATGTGTTGTACATTATCAAAGAAAACCGTACGTATGACCAGCTATTGGGAGATGTAAAAAAAGGAAACGGTGATTCTTCGTTGTGTGTTTTTGGGGAAAAAGTAACTCCCAACATCCATAAACTGGTGGAACAATTCCAGTTAATGGATAATTTCTTTGTTTCGGGTAAATGTTCGGCCGAAGGCCATAGCTGGACCGATGCATCAATTGTTACCGATTACATAGAAAAGAATGTCAGGGCATGGTTTCGCAGTTACCCGCATGTGCTGGAAGATGCACTGGTTTATCCTGCATCAGGCTTTATCTGGGATAATGCCCGCAAACACGGGGTGACTTGCCGCATATACGGAGAAGCAGCCACTCCCGTTTTTGATAATAAATTAAAATGGAGTGATATTTATTCGGGATTTGTACATCATCAACCTTTTATGTTTAAAAATAAAACCACGTTGAATACTGTCAGAGAAGTTTTATCGGACAGCTATCCGGGATATGACGGACATAAAATTCCGGATGTCCTGCGTGCTAAGACTTTTATCGACGAATTAAACCAATACGAAGCAAAAGAAGGGGATGCATTGCCTCAGTTAATGGTTATGGCCCTTCCAAGCGACCATACTTCGGGAACAAGACCCGGTTATCCGACTCCACGAGCCATGGTTGCTGATAATGATCTGGCACTCGGACAAATAATAGAGGCATTATCGAATAGTAAATTCTGGAAAAATACGGTTGTTTTTGTTGTTGAAGATGATTCGCAGGATGGATGGGACCATGTTTCAGCCTACCGGACGGCAGCAATGGTGATCAGCCCTTATTCTAAGTTTACGAATGCGATACATACTGCATACAACCAACCATCGATGGTCCGGACGATTGAACAGATACTGGGTCTGCCGCCAATGAATATCCAGGATGCCATTGCTACTCCAATGTACGATTGTTTTACAGATACTCCTGACTTTAAACCGTATAATTCTGTAAAAAATCAGATTCCACTGGATGAAATGAATCCTGAACTAATGTCCCTGACTGGAAAATCTCTTCATTATGCACGGTTAAGCCTTGAACCTCAATTTGATGGTATTGATACCGGAAATGATAATTTATTTAATCACATTCTATGGTTTTCGACAATGGGAAACATCCCATACCCGGTTAAATTCGCAGGCCTGGATGACGATTAAAAATAAAAAAAATACATAACCATCCCTGATAGCTATCGGGAGCACAACAGGGCACAATAGAAAAGAAAACAATAGTTAAAATATAAGATACTAACTACTTTTTTGCTGTTTTAATTCAGAATGCAAATTGAACGCGGAACACGGAACCCGAACCTATAAAAAAATCATCAACACGAAACCCGAAACACGGAACCTCTAAACGAATCATTAACCCGAAACGCGGAACACGGAACGCTGAATAATATGAAATATTTATTTTCCCAAAAAAAATCCTGATATAAAGAGGACTTTTAAAAAAATAATCTATCTTTGAACCTAAATAAAACAAGTACTATTTAATTTTAAAACATACATTATGAAAACAGAAGAAGAAGATTTATTAGTTTACGATGAAGATGAGGCCGTAAAATTCATTCTCAATTTTATTACTCCGGATTCAAAAGAACGGATCGATAACGATAAAATTGAATATGTGTTGGATGTAGTATATGATTTTTATGAAGAAAACGGGTTGATTGATGAAGATTCAACAGAAGAAGCCAGTATCGATGAAGAAGAGATGTTTAAGTATATCCTGAAAAGTTCCAAAAAAGATAAAATGGGGTTAAGTGAGGATGATATCCAACTTATTTTGGATGGGGAATATGAATATGGAAAATCGCTTGGAATATACAGGGAAGACGAAGAAGAAGACTAATTTCGACTAATAAATCTGTATTCTTTTAGTTTGCTTACTGATTACCATTTATAAAAGAAGAAAACTAAATCGATTATAAAAAACACCGGCATAATTTCAAATGTCAGGTGTTTTTTTCATCACTTTGTAATATTTTAGTAAGAAGATTTACACAGATAATTTTTTTAAACGAATTTGACGGATTAAGAGATTGTCCACTGATTACACTGATTTACACAGATTATTTTTAACGTAAGTTGTAAAGTTTGGTAAAAATAAAATTATTGTTTTTAACACTCTAATTATTAAAATATTAGACCTTAATAGTCCCTCAATATATAAAAAATAAGCCCTAATAAAAATAACCGGATATGAAATCAACCATAAATCGATTTGAAATATTTAATGAGATGAATGCTTATCTGAGACTTTGACCCCCCAACCCCCAAATGGGGGAGTAAGACGCAGTTTCTGATAAAAATCAAGTTATTAGTTGAGTTTAAATAGAACAATACTAATCATGAACCCCCATTTGGGGGCAGGGGGTCATAAGTACATATATTAAGATACTTACATTCTAGTTACATAATAGAAAATCAGATCACACTGATTAAACCTTATTCCATAATTTTAAAATCAATATCCAACTTTCAATTTGTAAGTTTTATCTTAGTATAGTTTTTTTTTTAAGAAAATTCTGCGTTTCCCTATGAATCCTATATCTGCTGACATATTTGAGAGTAGAAGTTAACTAGTTCATTAAATTCTTTGTAATACTTAACTAGTGCAATGTTAAGATAAATCTATGTATTGAATTAATCATAAATCATTGATTTATTTCATTTTCAAATTTTCAAATTAATTCATTTTCAAATTAACTTACCACTAGTAAGGATTTAAACTAAAGTTTCGCAGGAAAATAAGTTACTGAAAATGAGGAGTTAAACATTATTAAAAAAGAGTGGAAATAACGATTAAATCACTATCTTTGAGATAGTTAGAAACAAAGTCGTAAAAT
>Ga0302186_10000192_pt1 | contig 56414 bp, 37 predicted proteins | sample II_Bog_E1_2_FD_198782 | JGI IMG/M metagenome (GOLD analysis project Ga0302186, IMG submission 198782) | Peat permafrost microbial communities from Stordalen Mire near Abisko, Sweden - II_Bog_E1_1 | ecosystem: Environmental > Terrestrial > Soil > Wetlands > Peat | place: Sweden: Abisko...
CTTTATATTGTTTGACTAGTTATTTTGGTGGAAAACCTCTACTCAAGGCATTATTAGAGAGATTATTTGAAACTTCATTTTTTAATTTATCTGATTTAATATATGAAGGTGAAGGTTTTGATCGGCTAAGCTAGTATTGAGGTGATGACACTTGAAATTAGCAATTTGTAAAATTAATAAGAGAAGGGGGTTTTGATATTTAGCCGCTCTCATTCCTTTTTTGAGTTAAAAGGGTTTGAATTTGTTCCTAAAGTTATCTGCAATGCTGTTCGATTAAAAAATACTTATCTTATAAGAATTTGAATTAATTGAGCAATACTTAATATTCTTGCTGCAATTATGTTTAATTTTATGATGTTTATTCTTATTATTTTACATATGGTGTTTACATTTTCATTTTTATAGTTTCAGGTTATTCCTTTATTTACTCACATTCTTCACGATATATAGCAGGAACATTTTGATATAATCTCTACCAAACTCGAATTTCTTCATCCCTCCCTTATATTTTAACCTATAAATTTTGGATAGTGCTAGAAAGTCTCTATACCTAGTGAGCTAAATACATATTTTCCAAATTTAACGAATGCTAGTTCCATTACTCGATTCTTTATAACGGAACTTAAAATTCTTAATGATGATCTTAAACCTTCACCTTAAATATGAGCTCTTATCCTCTGAGAATAAAATCATTTGGAGTTAATTTTGACATTATTTTGAATAAATTAACATTGCTGTTAAATACTTTGAGTGAAGGCAAATCTTCTACATTTAAAGTAGACTTGAATTTCTGCTATGTTTAGTTTTCAATAGCATGCAAAAATATCTGCTGATCACTTATGTAAACCCTAACACTGATAAAGCTATTCTTATTGTATATAATATGAAAGAGGGAATGCTTATTGTCTAACATATGATTTAACTATTAATCTTATACTCTTTAATATAAGAATCTTATCTTTCAGAAGCGCATAAATAGAATATTAATCATTTTTTAATATCACTTTCTTTAATTATTTTAAAATTGTTTACAAAGAAATTTATGTCTATTTGTATTTAAAGAAAAGTTAGAAGTAATTTCTATAACAATTTTATAAAATTTAATACTAAATATGATGTATCTAATAACGAAGACACTTAATTGATTTATTGTAACTCTATATTTTGTGATTAAACATATTTATTATAGAGTGAGCTTGGGTATCGAAGATTAAATGTTAAAGGAAAAAACATTTAAAAAATATAAATTGAAATATGCTAGAGATCCTAAATAGTTGTCAACAATCAAAATGAACTATGCTCATTAAATCTTTTTGTGATTGTGAGTTCACATTAAACCTTCAGTCTTTTATTTAAATACAGCTCCACAAGCAAATCTAATCAAAGGAAGGAAAGGATAATATAACTCCAATATACATTGTCCCTTGGATACCCAAGATGAATGTATATTTGTTTTGTTTTTTCCATAGAAAGCATGATTCAATATTTTTAGTACATATTTTTAAAATTAGCTTAATATTTTCCGTATCTAATTCTCCCTAAATTTACATTCCATTAGATATGACTTTTTCTTTAAATTATTTTATTAAAATATAGAAATTATTAAATTATTAAATTATCTTAATAATCTTAATCAGGTATAAAAATATATGAAGATAAACAATATTTAGTTCCCAATTCATCATGTTTTTCGTCAAGGTGATTTTCTAAAAATTTATCTATTTATTCATAGGTAACCTTTATTTCTTATCCTTTGCCTGTATAATTATTTTTTTTCTATAATTTATCGAATTATTTTCAACTTAGTTGCATTTAATTATTATACAAAAATATCAGCATTTTCCATTGATTTATGAAATAATTTAATTTAATTTATTTTCTGATCAAAAGAGTATATATTTTATAATTAATTCCATAGTTCATTCATATACATTTTTCATAAGAATGCAAAACAAAGAATCTCTTGATGGCTAATTGCAAGATGTTTCCAACACATTTTTAGAGCAAATGAAAATTTTGGAGAGTAGTAAAAAATGGGAAAAAAATGGGGATAAGCCAGTTCTCAATCACAAAATGATTATTGATGAAAGAACAGTTACAAAAGCAGAAGTGTTAATCAACATCCCCTACGAAAAGTTGTTGGCCTTTTTCTCAGATCCTCTTTATATGAAGAAGATTGTTGAGCAGGTCGACATATCTAAGATCATATACTCTACTGAGTCATTTAACGTGGTATATACAAAAATGAAAGGATTTGGACCAGTTTCTTCAAGAGATATGGTGTTAACTTTTACAGTCAAAAACGAAGGGAATAAAGCCTATATTGGAAATCGAAGCTGCAATTATCCTTATAAGGGAGATCCTGATGCAATAAGAGCAGACTGTAAAATTGGAGGTTTTATCTTAGAGAAGATAGATGGAACTAAAACCAGACTTACTTCTATTTCTAATATGGATATTAAAGGATCTATTCCAAGTTTTTTTAAGGGCTGGCTCGATGGAAAAAGAGCAGAGTCCCTTGCCACTATGTAAGACAAGATAAAGCCTCATTTGAAATGATCCAAATATATTAATCGTATTTTAATTATGAAACTATTGAATATAATATAGAATTAGTTTTTATATAAATGAGATAAGATAGGTCAATATGAAAATTAAACACATAGATTGATTTTTTAAACTCAGGTATTTAAATGAATAACTTGTCAAGATCATTCCAATTATTTTATTGACAGTAAATAACGCATAAATGTTTAAATTCCCTCATATATATTTTCCTTCTATATTTAAATTAAATAATCTTTTAACCAATTAATCGAAATAACTACATTAATTATTATCACAATTAATATATCTTTTTAGTCCCATGCAAAACTTGGCTCTCGATAAATAGTTGCAAGGAGTTTCTAATACATTTTTAGAGCAAATTAAAATTTTGGAGACCAGCAAGCAATGGGAAAAAGTTGATGACAAGCCATGTCTCAATTACAAAATGGAAGTAGATGGAAAAAGAATTTCAAGAGCTTAGGTAAATATTAATATTCCCTATGAAAAAGTGCTTAACTTTTTCTCAGATCCCCTTTATATGAAGAAGATTGTTGAGCAGGTAGACATATCCGAAATCCTCTACTCGACTGAATCATTCAATGTGGTATATACAAAAATGAAAGGATTTGGACCAGTTTCTTCAAGAGAAATGGTGGTAGTTGTTACGTTTAAAAAGGAAGGGAATAAAGCATATGTTGGAAATCGAAGCTGCAATTATCCTTACAAGGGAGATCCAGACTCAATAAGAGCAGAAGCTATTGTAGCAGGCATGATTTTGGAGAAGGTGACTGAGGGCCAAACAAAACTGATTTCTATCTCTAACGTGGATATCAAAGGATCTGTTCCTAATTTTATTCGGAACTGGCTGGCTGAAAAAAGAGCAGAATCTCTAGTCACTATTGAATAAAAAATAAAGGTTCACCTGAAATGATTGAACTCATCATCGAATTAAAAATTATTGAAAATAGAATAAGATTGTTCTATGAATAAAAAAATAGTTATTTTACGGTGATAAATTGAAGACAATTCTATAAAATTATAAAAAGATTGACTTTTAAATTCTTAATTTCAGATAGAAGCAATATTATAAAAATTATTTTCGATCGAATTAATTGATTAAATTTGATGATATACTTTCTAAATTGAAAATATTTATTTAATTCTCGATCATAGAAAAAAGATAATCTAATTAATCATTTACTTATTGAAAAACAACTTGTTATTCTATTTTTAATAAATATTTTGTTTGAAAAGTAGTTGTATAAGACTCACCTAATTAGATCTTTCAAGGTCATCGTTAAATTATAATAATACTCATGCATAATTGCACACTTGATTCTTTGAGGGGGTATTCCTGTAAGATTTAGTCAATTTAGATGCAGTTCCCAATTCAATCATCAACTGCCCTCATTTTATGGACGGTGGCATCATTATACCCCTCGCTAATTCACTACAGTTTTTCGATGGAACAAAAAGTACCACGATCTGTCAAACCAAAAGATTCATAAATGCGATTGATATGAAAAATAACTTTATTGGAATTGGAGAAAAAGCCAGCCCGGGCCAACTTATTTCAGCTGTCATGCTGGATACGAGAGACTTATCAACTCATAAAACATTTAACTATCAAAAAACTTAAATAAATCACATTACAGTATCTCCAAATGGATAATTCTTTTGTTCAGTTGGAAGTTCTTCAGATTTAATGTAAAGATACATTAAGATAGCGAAGAAATGACAGTGATTTAAGTCAATAATCAGTCCGAAGTGGGTACGAGAATATTTTATTCTCGTGTTTTTCGAAAAAGAGATGGGAAAGTTATGGCAGTCAAATTCTCTAATAGGAATTCTAATTTTTTCGTCCTTCTTTGTGTTAATAAGGTAATTTTGTATTAAATTGATAAATAACACTAATAAGTACAGAGTTTAATATCATAGGTTTCAGAAAGACAAATAAAAACGAGCAGAATTCGATAATATATGAATATTATCTTCAATCCTGATGATACGCTTCTTTATGGTTGCTCATTAAATGGGGACGTTGCTGAGATAAGCATCGAAGAATGTAAAAATAGCTTTAATAAGGCAAGGAAATTAGAATTGGCCCACGAAGAAGAGTTATCACTAAAGGTATCACAAATATTAAATATCTCTAACCTGGTCTATTGATTATAACTGGTAATGAAGGTTTAATGGCTTTGATTTAGTTGCAGTAGATGAAGTTACTGAAGGAGGTGAAACTGCCTGATGATAAGATAATCAGTTTGACATAATTTTATAACGATTAAGCGTATATTGCAACCAACAAGGCGATGATCTATAAAATTAATGCCATGAGCTTTGAGATGCAAGTTGTCTATACGTGCCATTCAACGAAAATCAACTCTCTCACATTTCTAAAAGATTTTTCCTAAATTTTTGGAACTTGCTCAGGGCCAGATGTGATTATTTGGAAGACAAAAACCTTAACTCCGATTTTAAGAATTTCAGTACCAAAAATTACATGCCTCTGCTTGAATTTTCCTAAAAATGGAAAACATATATTAACTGGTTGGAGTGACGATAGCATCAGAATTTTTTCCTCAAAAAACGGAAAATTAATTTATTAAATTCGTTAAAGTAATCTCGGCAAAGTTAAAGAGATCATCTCCGATGAAGATTCAACAATGTAGAGATATTGGTATTTAGAATGATCTGTGGTGGAGAAAATGGAATGATTCGAATGTGGAATTTGATCTAATCCAAGATTTTAGGTCTCGTCTACGGCTCTCTTGCTTACCATTTGAAAGCAATTCACTGTCTTCGTATAAATCCTTACAATAATGATCAATTAATTTCTGGCTGTGAGGATGGGACTTACGCTGTTTGGTCTCTAAGTAAATTTGAGCTGAGAATTGCCTTCTTTGTTACTAATTTCATCACAGATGTATATTTCATTGATTAGATGACGATACGGCTTGCTGGATCAGGAAATACTATTTATTAATGTTTAATTGCAGATGGTTCTATCAAAAAGCAGTATCAGGTAGATGGAACCTTCATTCATGGAATTTAAGAGTGTTTGGTTTAAACAACAGGAGAAAAGCTGTTGTTTTACGGTGGAGATTAGAACTGTTTGACTTACTTTGATTTACTGATTAAAAAAGTTGATCTGAATAAGCTTTAATCATATGGAGAAATCAATAAACTAAAGCTGAGTCCAGACAAGACTACTTTGATCGCTGTTACCTTAAATGGCATAATTCTCAGATACAATATCTTTGGAATCAAAAAAAACAGCATATAAGATTACTGATTAATTTATGGTGTCTAAATAATCAGTAGAATTAATAACCATTCCTTTTAATTTAATAAAACATTAATTCCTATAAAAATTAATAAAATATCAGTATTTTTGCAGTATTTGAGCATTTCTATCCAATGTTAAATTATATTTATTTTTCTTATAAATTTGGAGAAATGAAAAAAGACGAATAATCATTGCTGCGCATGAATTTTCTGATCCAAGCAGCTCGAATCTATCAATTGACTTATCCATAATATAGCAGCCACTTTGTCTACGATTTTGTACAGTTATCAGAAAAAAAATTGATACGAATGTATTTATGAGAAAATTTAGTGATAAGCAGCTGAAGAAAAAAATTGATAAGAAAAGATTTAAACTGAAAAATATGGAAGGGTATAGCATATTTGCAGACAAAAGGTAGAAGAAAGTAAATTAATAAGAAAAGATGATCGATGAAAAATAGTTACCATTAGATCATAAAAATTGATCTACCAAGTGTAATAGATTATTATCAATGAAAAAATAAAGCTTTTAAAAATTGAAATACAAAATTTAATACATTTATTTATTATTAATACTATTCTTTATTTTGAGCCTTGATAATGTTTTGGGAAAGATTACTTAATGATTAAATGACTATAATTTATAAATCACCTGGAAACATCATATTCCTCTCTTGAAATGTCTTCATATAACATAAATTAAGAAGTTGATCTGTTCTTATTCAGAGATTACCAAAGTTTAAGTTCTTGTTTGACGTTATTAGGGATCATCAGCTCTTCACTAGGCCCTTCCAAACCCAAAAAGTGTATTTTATTCCATTTACCTAAATGTATAAATCTGTACCCAAATCCTTTTATATGCATAGATCCCCCGACATATAGTTTCTAAAAAACGATAAATACTCTTGCACTCCAATTTTGCACTCAAATATGTCTTTCATTTTATCAGAAGTAATTTATCCAACAATCAGCTCTTAAAAATTATACTCCTAATGATCAATTTTAACTAGTAATCGAAGTATATCCTTGATGAGTGAGTAGTTTTGTTTGTTTTAGCAAAATGGAATTTGAGTGTAAACCTTGAAATTCGTTTCGATAATAATTGAGCAATTTAGTAATTTATTGTCCTGGATGTTTTAAGCAAAGGCAAAGTTATAGAGGTACTCATTAATGATGAAATAACCATCTTAAACTCGCTTTACCAATCGAATCATCTCTAACTCTTTTATTATCTCCTCAGTTTTTTCATTCATGCGATAGCGTCGATCGCTGCGCATCATACTGAGGCACAAAATATCTCTAATTATCTTGCAATTTTTATTACGCCGCTTATATATTAAGTATCCTTTTATTAGAATGGAAATTTTGTATCCCAAGGGCAAACGAATAAAGTCAAAGTTTTACTTGGTTAGGCGGCTATCACCATATAATCTTCCAATTTTACATTCCCTTAATATTTAGTTGTTTTAACGAAGTAAACCGAGCAAGTTGAAGAACTCTTTATCATAACTCTGTGTTTGAGTTAACAGTTCACCCTATTTTTTGAACGGATTCTCCAAGTACTCATTGAATTTTTGCTAGAATTGCCGATTTATTGTATAGTGAGGGTTTTAGAACCCTGAGCGTTAAACTATCTTCAGTTTCTAAAGGTTATTCATAGATCTGTCAAATTTGTCTGAACCTTCTTTCTTAACGATATTTTTTTCCATCAGCGCCAATATTTATTTTTTTTAGATAGAGCCACCGTTAGTTATCATTCGGAAGATGAGATTTTGGGTGAATTCGTCGAATGAGCGAAAAAGGCAACTTACAACAATTGGAATTTCGATGAGTTAGCGCACCAAATGCTCAGTTTCGCCGTAGACCTCCCTTATTATTTCACCAATCATTATACTAAAAAATTATAGAATAGAGTCATTATATTGATACTTGCGAATTCAAAGATCATAATTTCTTATTTAAATACATTTTCTATTTGAGAATTAACCAAGTGATCGATTAGTATTATTTATAAAAATTTAAAAACAAATGATTTTTCAAATATCCAATAAAGTGTCAAATATGCTGATTTAAGGATTATATATTATTATTCCTAAAAGATCTATAATTTCTAAAGAGTCTTAACATAATTAAATTCTTTCGATTGCGAAGATATAAAATTAATATAGTCATCAGCTTGTCTGGTAATTCTTCATATTATGCTATCTTAAGTATTAATATTATCATATCTATGAGTCGACTGGTATCCCTCAAACAAATCAAACTCTATAAATCAAAGCCTTTAGCAGCTCAAACTCATCAGTAGCTCGCTAAGACTCTGAAAAATTTTGTTCCCAGCACAGGATTCGATAGCTTAGGATATCGTTATGAATTCAATCCCCATAATATTTCATTTGTATTGGAAAAGATGAGCAGAATTGGCTGGGTAGCTGATGAAATGGACCATCATCCTGAATGGACTTTGGCGTAAGGTAACTTACAAATTCGATTATCGACCCATGACATAGGCAATAAAGTCTCAGCAAAAGATTATATACTAGCTGGATGGATTGAGAAAATATTAAATGAAACCAATCTTGAAGAGCAAGTTTGCGACTCTTGGAACGTGAAAGGGAAAATATTGTAGGACCTCATATGAATAAAATGATTACAAGAACATTTAATTAAATTTATCGCAAAAATAAATCAACAGTGCAAAAATTAATTTAATATTTTAAAATGACCGATTTGTTTCTTTCTCGAAATTAAAGAAACAATAAATTTTGTGAAAATTTTATTGCTTGAAAAAACCAAAAAATATTAATTAAAAGCTGCGTGTCATTTTAAGAATATGTTTTATTATGTATGATAGAGATATCAGAACATTTATAATTTGCTATCTTCTTCTGATAATATATGATATGTTGAATTATTTATTTCTTCTCTTTATCTTGTTTAAATTTAATAGATACTTCAACTATTAATAGAAACAAATAAAAATCACTTTTGCAGTTCCGGTTGACCTCAGTTGGCTTTTCTAAACATCAATTTCATCCAAATATTTTTTGCTACTTCGATAATTTGGCCTATTTTCATGTTATCAGTAATTTAATAAAATAGTATTAATATATTTAAAGAAGGAATTGAATTAGCTTATATTAAATTTATTTCCAAAAACTGGATTTACTAGTAACAAATGAAAAGGAGGACATTTATAAGTGTATAGCATAATCAGTTGTTATTGTATGAATAACGACCGTTTTCGCTGGCATTTAATCCTTCCAGGAGACTTTCCGATTGGCTAGTGTTTACAGTATCGGTAGTAGTTAGCTTATCTTCCATAACCATTAGTTTATCCAAAATTATTCCTTTCATATAAGCGGCTCTTCGCTTTTGAACTTAGCATTATTCCTTCATTCTCATCAGCTCATATTTTTGGGCATTGTAAATTTAATTATTTTTTTTGTTTTGCTTTTTTAGCTTGTAAATCTCATTGAGAAGTAATCGATTTTGCTGTTGTAAATTGTAGTTTTAACTCTTTAAAACTCTTTCTATTATCTCACAATTGTTATTTTCTTCCCGAGTGGTCTCACAATAATCAGAGGCTTTCCTAAACCCTCGACTAATTGTAGAGTTGCTTTGACTAATACTATCGTCCTCTTATGTTTAACTTGATTCCCTTTCTTCGTAACAGGGACTTATAGTTTGGCCTTATGTTGACGCTGGTGAACACTCAGATTTTGAAAACGCGGGATGGAAAGATAGCTTTTTACACGAAAAAGTTAGAGTTGAAGTGAACATATCATTATCGGCTTTTCTAGTTTCTGGCTGGTGTACGTTGATCATGTTTTACAAAATTATTAAATGTATGCAGTTTCAGGATAAATTTGTATTTTTAAATAACTGACACTAATCTCATCGTTAAGATTAAATTATTTAAAATCTCTCATTGGAAACTGAGGGCTTTCAATTGAAAAAAATATTAAAATTATTCGATCTTCATAAATATTTTTGGAAGGTAGCAAAATATACTTCTTCCATCTAATGCAAACTTGTATTAATTATCCTTTGGGGAGATTCCGAATATGTAAAGTTAATGATAATATAGATAAATATTAAACCACATAGTATTTTCCTCTCTATTCGGATAAATTTAATAATTTAATAAAAAATGTTAGTCATAAGAGTCATATCTAATGAAAAGTAATACAAGAAAGAGTCACTTTCAAAATGAAAATTTAAGAGCTAATATATAAAATTCGAAACAAAATAAGTCGAAGAATCTCTATTATTATCCCCTATCAATCGGATTAGCAGGGTAGTTGATGATTTATTCATAAATTAAATTATATGTAGAGTATTATAAATAATTAAGATTATCAAGCCTCTAAATTAAAAAAAGTACTAATAATTATCAAGGAATTATTAATTTTTGCAAAATTTAAATTAGAAGTTTATAAAATCATCATCAAATTTTAAGCTAAAAATTCGAATCAATGATAAATGATTGAATAGAAAATACCTGCCATTAATTTAATTTTACTGATTTTGATTAAAATAAGTTTAATAATAATATTATCTTAAAGAGTCTTTATTAATTCCGTTCAACGGATATTTCAATATTTTATTTCATTTTACAATTCTTTGATTCAGAACTTGCAATTCATTTGGATAAGGCATAAAATTTTCTTCCTATTTTTACAGTATTATCGAAAGTAATAATCAAATAATATTGGTATTAATATGAAATATATTATTCAATTAATGGATTAACAAATGATTCAATTAGACAATAGTTTATTTTCTGGTCAAAGTAATGACAATTGGAATAATTTAAAAAAGACTATTAACTCACATATTCATTTCATTTATCATTTTTTGATTTGACTCCTTGAATTGTCACTGTAACCTCACGATTGTGATTACCTGCTCGATATTCCATCAACCAAACTCCTTGCCAAGTTCCAAGGCCCAGTTTACCATTAGTAATGGGAATAGTGAGGAAAGCCCCGCTAAGAACACTCTTTACATGTGCAGGCATGTCATCCAATCCTTCATCGTCATGTTCATAGAGATTCTTGCCTTCAGGAACCAATTTATTAAACACAGTTTACATATCTCTTCTTACTGATGGATCACAGTTCTCATTGAGTGTCAGTCCTGCTGACGTATGAACGAGAAAAATATTACAAAGCCCGACTTGAAAACCACTGAGTTCTTTTTGTATATTGCTAAGTATTTCATCAGTAATTAAGTAACATCCTCTTTTTCTCCCTTTAAGTTGAAAGGATTTTTGGAACCACTCAGTTGTCATTTTGATAATATTATAATGATCCAATGTTGGCTTTTTCACCTATTTTAAAGTGATCATTGAATTATCTAAGATTAATAGCTTCAATTTAATTAAATACACATCATTATGCCTCATGCCAAAAATTATTTCAGGTTTTTGTGAACCATTTAGGAATAAATTCCTCCTTCTTTGGTCTAGAGTTCAGCTGGGCTGCCAAACTCAATTAACTTTCCCTTATCCATAACCATAATTTTATTTGAGTTTTGAAGAGTTGATAGGCGATGAGCTATAGTTAAAACAGTACTTTCTCTAAATTTTTCAGAAATAACTCTTTGAATAATTGCATCATTTTTAATATCAATATTTGCTGTGGCTTCGTCAATTAAAACAATGCGACTATGTTTCAAAAAAGCTCGACAGATACAGAGAAGCTGCTTTTCTCCTGCTGATAGACTCGAATTTGAAACCATTCCTGACAGCCCTCCCTTTTCATTAATAATATCAAGCAAATTGCATTCTCTTAAAATATTCAATAACACCTCATCACTATATTTGCCAGTCAAATCGAGATTTTATCGAAAAGTTGATTTGATGAGAGTGGGATCTTGATCAATCATTGTAATTGAGTTTCGCAGATCTTTTAAAGGGTACAAATTTAGCGATTATCCACCAATAAAAATATCTCCTTCTGAAATTTAGGTAATGCGTAATAGACTATTAATTAGAGTTGACTTTCCAGCTCCAGTGCGACCAACAATGCCTATTTTTTCTCCTGGAAATATCTTGCAAGTAACTCCCATAAGTACATTGGGCAAATCAGTTCGGTATCTTACATGCAGATTTTAAAATGATAAGCTTCCATTTTTAATGACTTCTTTGCAGTTTTATTCCTCCTGCTACCAATTTAAGCAATATTATTTATAACCTGTCTCTGGTTCAATTTGCATAAATTTATAGATTCTTTCCAATGTGACTAATTGAGTTTCAAATTGAGTCAATACTATAATGTGATTTATAATGTCATCACTAAGAGTTAGAGCATATACCATTAGCAGTCCAATCAACGAAGGATTACTACTATTGCTGAACATACAGAAAGCAATGCAAGGCATGTTAATGAGCAAACTGAAGTAAGACAAGTTCAGAGCAAACCAGTTTTAGAGAGCACATTTATTTAACCTTACTTTTTTATTAACATCAATAAAGGACATTTGCATATTCATAAAATCATTTTATTTACCATATGCCCTGATTGTAGATAAGCCGCTAACTGTTTCCATGAATCCACTCACAACTGGAGAGTTTGTACTTTTTTAAAAGCGAACCATTTATCTTTGTGTTTTCAGATAATATCTTCTCAATCTAATAGACAAATATCCCACAATTAGCATTGGAATTATTGCAAATATACTCGAAGCATAAATACATATCGCAAAAGTGCTTAGAATTTGAAAACCTGTGACTAATGTATAAGACAAATTGTCGTACAGAGTCTCATCTAAATCAGTAAGGTCTTTGCTGAGTCTGTTTATTATACGACCAACTGGCACTCTGTTGTAAAAATTAGATAGACTGGCATAAAGCAAGCCTTTTATCATACCTTTATGTACAGTCATACTTTGGTGAGCACCAGAAATCATTAGAGTATAGTTTTGTATAAAAATAAATATATTGCCAAAAATACTTAAACCTATATAAAGATACAAATATATATTTTAGTCTATAGGATTCTCACACCAAAGTTACATAACTAATGAAGCAGATGTCTTGAAAGAAATCCAAAAGAATGTTGCCAAAAATACCAATGTTACAAACCGACCAACTCCGCCATTAAGTTTAATATATTGTTTGAATACTTTAAAATTGACTCTTCCAACTTATTGGTCTTCTGGCAATATTAAATCTTCGACAACTTTATCAGTTATACATTATTATTTCCTGTCTTCTGAATGCAATTGTATTTTCATTGCTTCCTTCATCATTGTGATTTAAACATCAAGATCTGTCTAATCTTATTATTCAACTTTTTCAATTTTCTCATGGTCTGCTTCATTTTGAGAAATTTATTGAAATTCTGGAGTTTATTTGAGGTTTGAGTAGTGGCCTTGTCTCACAATGCTACCCTTTTTCATAATAATAATTTAATCTGCCTCTGATACGAATTTGATTGCATGAGTAGGCATGAGTACAGTTTTACCTTGTAGAAATCCCTTTAGAGTTTACTTCAGCAAAAACTAGCCAACATGCACATCGACTGCACTTAATATATCGTCTAGCAAGTATATTTATTTTTCTGAGTACAAAGCTCTAGCTAAACTAATTCTTGCCTTTTGGCCTCCCGATATATTGATGCCTTTTTCACCAATTTAAGTTTATTATCTTTTTGGTAATACTTATAAATCATCATCGAGAGAGGAGTAGTAAATAACTCTTTTGAATTTTTCACTTTAGTAGGGTAGGGTAAACAAAATATTCTATTTTAGAGTTCCTGACATTATCCAAGGTTTTTGTGCGGAGTAAGCAATTTTTCCTGAAATATAAATACTGGTTTTGGAAGAATGATTCATTTCATTAAGAATTGCATGAAGTAGGCTGGATTTTCCACAACCAATGTCTCCGATTATCATAATCAATTTTCCTTTTGTGATTTACAGATTAATATTTCTAAGAACATGAAGGTACTTACTATTTTTCTCACTGAATATGCCAGAGTTTTCAATTATTTTTTATGGTGACTCACTATTTTAAGAAAATTAATAATTCTACTTCTAAGTATGCTTCTCTTTTTTAACTTATTGATTTACTTATAATTTGATGTTATCAATCTATTCTTTTTCATTTTCAGTTTATTTCTGCCAATAAAAATTTCCGTTGACAATTTTAATTGCATGATTATTATCTGAAATTTTGCCATATTGAATGTGACTACTATCAATCTCTTTACTGATTAAATATCTTTCTATTCTTTTAACAGAAGTCATTATCTGTATAATTTAAGATATTGCTGTCGGGAAACAATAAAGGGGATATTCAATAAGAGACCCTATCATCATTGTAGTAAAAGCAACTTCGGAAGTCATTTTATAACCTAGTAAAGTATAGGTCAGAAAAATTGCAGAAAGAAGCATCGGACAAGTTAACCAAAATGTTTAATTGAGTATAACATCAAAAATACCTTTTTTAATATAGCTTTTAACTTCACTATTTCGTTTTTTATCCAACTTTGCAAAGAAAAATTTCTAAATGACACTTATCTTGATAAACCTAATAATTGACAGCATTTCCTGGGTAATTTTCATTCTATCATCTTTTTTTTACAAAACTTCTTCAGTGTATACGGTGATTTTCTTTGAAACGAAATAGCAGCAAAAGACTAAAAGAGCAACAATAGCAAATCCTGAAAAAAATGAGATACCGACAAACCAATAAATAACTCCAAATCCTCCCAATATCAATAAGGGACCACTCAGAAATCCTAAGATATGATAGCCTATGTAGGTCATACGCTCTGCATCAACTTGACTGTAATTAATAATTTCTGCCTCACTAAACTTCTTTTCTGAAAGAGTGGGATATTTAAGAGATTTACAGTAAACCATCATTCCAACACTATTGTAGAGATTAATTCCTATTTGTTCTAATCGATACATAAGTTGTGCGTACATTATCTTATGGAGGGTTGTGAAAATCATTGTGATCAAAAATAGGGTAATTCCATATTAAATTTATAGTTAGTTGTTTTGAATATAGTTGATGTTATAAGCAGTAATAAAAGGACTTAATAGTTCTAAAGTCACGATTAGGAGGATTAAAAATAAAATTTGAATCCACTCTTTTTTAAATGTTTTGAAGAATACTTTTAACAAGGTAAAACCCTCTCTTTTAACCTTTGTGGTAGATTTCCAGATATTGTGCATTTTGGTATACTCATACTATGTGGTTAATTTAAAAGGTAGCTTCGGCATCGTGAGAATCGTCACTATTTGTTTGCTTCCATAGGATAGAAAAGGAAGGAGCCATGTAAAAAATAATCTTTGTAGGAAAGACTCTCCATCAACTTTTGGAAGAGAAGAAAAATATGACTTTGCTTATGACTAACTTTAAGCTTCTGACAGTGATTAATGACCACTAAGCAAACTTTATTGATGAGATTGCTTTTCGATCATTTGTCTATAGAAATAATAATAATAATATTATTCTTTGATTAATATGATTAAATTTCTAATGATTTTAAGGCATATCAAAATCTTTTAATTTTTCATTCATTGATCAATTAAACTAGTTAAATAGGAACTATAATATTTTTACATTTAATTGAAGATTTAAGACTCAAGACAAAGGAGATTTATTTGTTTGCTTAAAACTAGCATGAATTGCCAAAACTAGACAGAAAATATGATTAATATCATAACAAATGTTTATCAAGTCATGTTAGAATCGATTAAATATTAATTATATGATAATTTCTGGTGGATCCGTCAACAATGTTGGAATCAGTTCGACTCCTTGAAACATTATTGTAGTTGGATTATTAACATTTTTGACAACAGGTACTTGAATATCCCATCCCCTATTTGTTTTTTCGCAAACATCTTTTACAAATATATGGCATTTAGCCCCAATATTACTTTTCAGTGAGTGTTATATTTCCTAAAATCATATAAGCAATTGAAGTGACAAGAATTTAAGCAGAAACTGACGATATGATTGTAAAAGAAGAACAAGTATCAAATAGGGACCAACATATTACCTTTTGACTGAAAACAAGCGAGCACTATCTCAGTTCAGAAAGGATTACAAGCATGAGCATGAATGCTTAAATCAACAAAGTTTTAGTTGAGTTTTTATCATAAAAGGCAAGAGGAATGGAAATTTTACCACTGCTATTGGTTCCAACAGAGAAAATCATTGGTTAATATAATTGAAGTATGTGAGGAGGTACATTGCAAGATAATAATCAATTTAAAATGTATCACGAAATTTTGTTGTTGGAGTGATAAAAAGGTTATTACAAATCATAAACACATATACTCTTTTTATTTAAAAGAATGACTTCCAGATAAGTAACAAAAAATGATATTGATAATTTGAAAATTATCCGCTATTTTTCTTTAACATTTCATCAGAATTACATTTTAAGTGATTTAATTTAATTATCTTTTCTTATAAATATTAGCGCCAAACCATGGGAATAGACGGACTACTCAAAATGTTGACTCAAATAACAATCAAATAGCATATTAGCTCCTTTCAAGGTTTAACTGTTGCCATTGATATCATGTCTTGGATCTACAAAGGCTGTTATCGATGTGCATTCTAGCTAAATCAAAACATAGAGTCAAACGATTTTCTCTACTACATTCTTTAGATGTTGGATCTCCTCCTCCATTATAAGATCAAACCGATTTGTGTTTTTGACGGAAGATATGTTGGCAAAAAAAACGACACAATCGATAAAAGAAAAAGAGCCAAGGAATAAAATAAGCAAAGAGGTCTTGATTATCTCAAAATAGGAAATTAAGAAGAGGCTAGAAGATATTTATCGAGATGCATTGTAATTGATGACAGGATTATTACTAACACAATGAGTGCTCTTCAAGCAAAGAAAGTTCAATTTATGGTTGCTCCTTTTTAATCTGACAGTCAAATTGCTAAACTGACTCAGTTGGGACTGGCTGACTTCGCTATATCAGAAGATTCAGATTTGGTGATATACGGAATAAAAGTAGTGATGAAACTTGGTCAAGATGGATAATGCGACTATATAGACCTAAGTAAATGGAAACCATAAGATGTTGATAGTGTGTTTATCAAAGAGTTTTTAAAGATGGATCACGTCAATAGGGTCCAATCCGCAATTCTTGCAGGATCTGATTATAATGAATCAATCAAAGGAATAGGAATTAAGAAAGCCATCAAACATTTGTCTAAGATGAATGATATGAATTCAGTCATTTAATACCTTAGACAAGTCAAACCATTCAGTGAAAGAGTTCCTGAAGACTATGAAAAGATTGTGTTAGAATCAAAGTTAATCTTTTTGTTAGCAACTGTTTATAATCCACTGACAAAATCTCTTTAATATCTGAATCCTTAAAGATTAAACGAATTACTCCCAAAGGGAATGTCAGAAGAAGAGCTAACGAAAATTGTGGGATCAAGATATGATTATAATGAAGAGGTGAGCCTTGGAAAAATAAACGCAAGAAATTTATAAAAAAGAACTATTACTGAACTATAGCTTCAATCAGTTTTTTCAATCAATACAGCAAATTTAATAGTCAAAGAAACTGCCAACCAAGAAAGACGAGTAAAATAAGCTTAAATGAAAAAGCAGAGAGAGTAAAATTTAAAGATAATGGCTTAAAATGGTCAACTGGATAGTGATGGCAATATTAAAAAGATACCAAAAAGCAAAAAATCAACATCTTCAACTTATTAAACCAGATAATTAACATTTGAATAAAAAAAGAAATTAACCATTGACAGAAAATAAGAAAAGCAAAAAAATTTTATGTTGTTTAAAGGTCTTCTTCAAAATTCAATCATCAATTAGATAAAATTGGAGTCTAATGATATAGATTATTCGTTATAATCTGATTCGTAAATATAAGAAGAACCAATCCAATCTAATAATAGCAACAGTAAAAATAGTGAACACTCTAATGAACCTTCTCAAGAATAAGTGCAGGTTAATAATAGTAAAAATAGCTCATCAACAAATAATATTGAAAAATAATCGATGGAGGATGAGAGTAGTTTGTAGTAATCAGATTAACTTCTTTTGGTATCATTGAATCCTTCAAATAATAATAATTTCTGATATAATGATTCTTATTTGTAAAATTATGAGCTATTTACTCGATAATCATATTCCTGATTGTCATATATTTTAATTTATTTAACTTTCTTGTAATTTTAAATGGCATCATTAATAAATGTATTTTAAAGCAAGGATATTTGGTGAATTAATATAAGATGACTAAAATACATCTTTATACCTTGATATAATTACAATATAGAGAGCTTATTGATAAATACATATCATTAAACCTTTTTATCCTATGGCAGCTCAATATGTTTATCACTTTGGGTCAAGCCATCTTCTTTTATTTCAGAAATAAACTCGTATATGGAGACCCCAAATACAATAACAAGTCCAACAAGTTGTATTAATGCTATGTTATGTTCATAATATATGATACTTAATCCAACTGTAAATATTTTGCGTGTTGTAATGATAAAAGGAACAATATGCTGCTTAAAGATTTTAACTAATCTGTAGATAACTAATTGTCCTAAGGCAGATAGCACTCCGATCAGTATTACATCAATTAAAAGCTGAAAGTGGTCCTTCAAAAAAATTGTCATTGGATACAGATGTCCAGTTGTGAGCGAATAGAGAAACGATAAGATAAATGCCCATTTATTAACTTCTACCATTAAAACTGTGGCTGAAGGTTTATATTTTGATTTGACCACTGCTTGAAAATCAGGTAAAAATCCTTCTGCTAGGAGACAGATGATCATAAGAATAATTCCTATCGCCTATGTTGATTTATGACTGTCGGATTTATTTAAATCAAAGACTTTAAAGATAATAATTCCGGCTGTTGCTATCATTGCTATAAGTATTTTTCGGCGGCCTAACTTAAGAGTTGTATCTTCTACTCCAGTAAACAGTACTCCCACCATTACAACTGATAATATTCCGCAAGATCTTATCATCATCACTAAGGGAAAATTTGTAAAATAAATAGCGTAGGAGTAAGCGATTGTTGATAAGGTTACAGCTGAGCCACATTTAAATCCATTAAACCAAGGAATGCAGCTTCTTTCTTCACTAGAGTACCGAGTTAAATTGTACACGTATCCAACCAACCATGTGATAGAAGTAACAAAAAGAAGTTGGGCTTCGGGATAATCAAAGGTTTGCATTTCTCCTGTCTCATCGTTCTTATAAGAAAGCTTCAACCTAAATTAGAGTAAAGCTACACTGACTCCTGGAGCAAACCTGTTTTGAAATAAATTGCATAGACAGCAATTATGCCCACCACTAACTCTATAGTTTTGGTTTTATCAAATCTTATCTTCATAATTGTATAAGTAATATTATTAGTAATGATTGGTATTAAATGGTTTGCATTCATCATGATAATTCATTTTTTGAGTTCATTTTAATTTTAATTTTTTGCTGTTAAATTTTCTTATCCAGCCAAACGTTTTTCATAATGTTATTTTTAAATATGACCGATCGAATGATCCATAGACTCCTCTTGTACTTAGCGCGCTGATGATGGCTCGATTTCAATTCCAACTCCGGAGTTTTGTTCTTCAAGTTTTCGTGGAATGGATTCTTCCATCCTGGCTTTGCTTTGCTCGTCAACTAATTCTGAAACAAATTAATAAGTAACTATTGTAAAAACCATAATCAAACCAATAATTTGAAAGATGTTGGTCTCATGATGATAATAGATAATGCTAAGCCCAACAGTGAATATCTTTCTGGTTGTAATGACAAAAGGAACAAAATGCTGCTTAAATTGTTTGATCATGCGATAAACAAACATTTGCCCTATAGCACATAGCACTCCCATCAATATCATATGAAATGCGAATAAATAATGCTGGAACATAAATGTGAATATGTCAACAATTTCCAGAAGAGCGCATGAATATAGGAACGCTATTATAGATATCCATTTATTAATTATTGTCATCATTTCCATCGGTTGAGGCTTATAAATTGATTTTATTTCTGCTTGAAAATCAGGTAAAAATCCATCAGCCAATAAGGATGCAATTAGAAGAATAATTCCTAGTAATTCAGTTTTTTTTTCTTATTTTTCTGATGATTATGGATCAAAAACTTTAAAGATAATAATGCCGGCTGTTACAAGAACACCAACTACTATCTTCTTTGTACCTAACTTTAATTTCTTATCAGCAACGCGAGAACATAGAACTCCCACTAAAACGACTGACAGGATGTTGCATGATTTGAACATCATGACAACTGGAAAATTAGTTAAGTAAATGGCGTATATGTAGGTAAGAGTTGATATGGTGACTGTTAAAGCACAGATAGCTGCGTTTTTTGTTGGAATATGAACTCTGTCCTATTTTTTTATTTGAAAATAATTGACGATTTATCCTATAATCCAAGTGATGCCGTTCGGGAATATTAAAAAGCCTGCAGCCCAAGGAAACTTATCTTCTTCACCAGTGAAGTCGTTGATATACCCTTTTTTCAACCTGAATTATTAATCAAGTACATCGATTCATGAAGAACACCCGTCACTAAGTAGCTTATGTAGATTCCAAGAACTCCAGATAAAAGTTGTAAACACCTTGTAGGATCAACAAATCGAGACAGATTCATCATTGTATTGTTGAAATTATAAATAGAATTCAGTATCTTTCAAATGATTTACTGTGTTATAAAAAAATGAAAAAAAGAAAATTTAAATTGATGTTATGGATAATTTGAACGTGTCGAATATTGATATCTTTTGGCTTAAAGTAAAAACCAATCTTAATTTCATTTTTACTATTTTAGCAAAATTTTATAATTCTTTGACTAAGGATATGATTTGTAATTTTATGAATGGAGTATGCTATCTTTAAGAAAGTAAATACATGAAGGCATTTTATATATCTTTTAAAAAATTTAACAACCAAAAATTTCAGTCATTACGAGCTATTAATTAAAAATCACAAAAGATAAATAGAGAAAAATCATGTCTATGACAGAAATAGTGAATTATAACAATACAAAAACTTTGATAATTATCAAAAATTGATAAATAAAAATAGTACTTAGTCTATTTTAAATATAAGAAGATAGTAATTTATTATCTTGATGGTAAAATTGTAATTTTATAATAAATGTAGAAAAAATATTAATAGATATGATGAATGAGACTCTAATAAATCAATTTTCATAAATTAGGTTGAATTATCTTTTTAATTTTTCGCATTAATTAACTTTTATAAGTGAGAGATTGCTAATAATTACCAATGAATTTTTCTTCTTCTTCCATTAATTGTTTCTTTAAAATTTAACTTTTCATGGCAATATTTTCTTTGACGGACTCTTTATTGCTTTTCATGGCTAATTTACTCCTTTTTTCTTAAAATTCTGATAATTTTTTTCTCCCCTAATCTTCTTCCTTTAGTATCCTATTTCTTTTTAATCTCTTCTTTAAATAATCGTTTTATTTTTGAGACTTTATTACTACCTATAATAATCCTATTTTTACCAATATTCTCTAGGAATTTTCTTTGCACTCTTTATATTTTTGAACTCGTAACTATTTTAACTCCATCCATTTTTAGTTTCGAGTCGTTCGCACTTCTTTCTCGCCTTATTAATACTCTGTTTCAACAGTTCTTCGAATATATTCCCCAGAATAATTGTTCTTTGTATTTTTTGTTTTGCTATGAGACTGTATGGTTTCTTATATTTTCGCGATACCATTATGACATTTTTTTCTGCGATTTTCTAAAAACTTAATTCGATTTGTTAGCGTTCGAATATCAGGATTTCCGTAAATTTTATTTATTGAAAAATCATCCTTTTTCATTGTGGAAGAATTCTAATAAAACATTATAGAAGATTAATATTAGTATTGTATGCATCAAAAAATATCATCGTTTTTTAAGAATTTGCATGATTTATTTTGGGTGTAATCTATCATTAGGATGCAGACTTCACATTTTCAGTAATGCTATTTTCATTGGATAATCCAGTTTATTCATCGTTAAATGATTTTGTGAGACAATATTTTTTTGTAGATTTATTAATTCATTAATTTTGCAGCCTTCATCTTTTAAAGGACCGCCATTAAGAATTTCTAGGATGAGTATTCCTAAAGCCCATACATCGATTTTCCATTCCTCATTTAAGTATGTTATATATTCTAAGCTATCTCGATCAAAATAAGCAGCTCGATTAAACCTAAAGCTAAATTGATAAATACGAAATTAAATTAAGAATTTCTGGAGGATTACGATATAATATTGGCATTGATAGAAATTATTGTTTATCTGTAATTGAAAAATGGTTAAATAAATCTCCTATCTTTATTTTCCTGTTGGGTTGTAAATTTCCCTTAATGATTGGGAAATATAAACTCTAGATGTTGATATTATTCCAAACAAGCCCATTGCGATTATAAATAAGGATAGCTTGAAGAATTCTATTTGTGATATTTTATAAATAAGCACTGTTATTTTTGAGATCTTCGAAAAAACCATCATATTTATTCTATATACAAACATAATTACATCCTTCCAGGTTATATGGCAAAAATGTTCAGTCATAACATCCATTAATGCTTTTATTTGTAGATACTATCAATATTTAGAAAAAGGTCTTTTTATTTTTTATTTTTTATTTTTTTACATTTTAAATTGCTTTTGAATATTCATATGCTCCTGATATTCCTACTTTTTCTTCATATTTTAATTCTTATCATACTTAATTTACATTTATTTTTTTACTTTTTTGTTTCAAAGCATTAATCGTCATTGATAGTGTGAATTTGACCGATTCTCACCATTTTTTAAGATTTTGGAATATCATTGAATAGCAAAAAAGGATTTTTCTTGATGATGAATTTTTATTCAAGAAATTTGGACTATATTAACTGTAATCAGTTATTAGTCTAATCCATTTGTTTTGATTACTGTTAGATCTCTACAAAAAATTATTTGTAGCATTATAGCGAATTCCTGAAATATTAATTCTTGAGGATTCACTCTTATTCCTACGAATTTTACTATATTTGCTATTTTGCTTTATTTGTGATTTGTTTTTACCGCCGATATTGTTATAGTATTTATTACGATTTCCTTTCCTTTCGAGAAGTACTTCATCTATGCGTTTGAGGGATCGAGAGAATAAATTGCTTTAAATCCATTATTTTTTGTGAAAATTGTATTTTTAATGTTGCAGGTATTCATCAGTTACTTATTGATTATTAACAGATATTATTAATTCTATTGAAACCAATATAAAGAAAAAGATGTTTAAGATTTGGATTTTTTTACACAATAATCATCAATATTACTTATTTGATGATAAAATAAAACTTTGACAATTAAGGGAGAGAAATTTTTGGCTGAGCTTTAGATAAGATCGATAACAGGAGCAAATATTTTTTTAATTATCGATTTTGTGATTTCGACAATGAATGTAAATTGTAAAATTTAGAAAACTCTTCTCATTATTTGTTCTTTTTTTAATAAAACGTATTAAATGCTTACAAAATTTAATTTAAAGTTTCAGTTGCATCTTTTAATTAATATTAACATCAATTTCATAATAGAATATTTAGTCGTTAGGCTAATCAAGAAATGTTCGACTTTTCTGTCTTCTACAAACCGAATATTAAATATAATATGGAAAATAACTCATAGCCTCGTAAAAAAACTAATTCTCTCTTTGAAAAAGAAACTAGTCGTTCTCACAGCTTGCCCTTTACTTAAATTCCGGATAGAGGTCATGAGACTGAAGCCAAAAATATTTTAATGGAATTGGCTGAGAACGAGAGTATAATGCCTCTTTAAAGCAGTAGTTCTATATTAAAATAGTTAAAAATTATGAGCAAGGATGGCTTTAGCAGATAAATAATCAAAAAAAGCCCAGCATAAGAATTCAAAATGTAAAGTCATTGAAAAAGTATCGTCAATCATCTTATACCAAACCCTCGAACATTAAAAATAGATTCAATTATTTGGATTAATTTTAGAATTAAAAAGTAAGTAGTATTCATCATTTAAAATATGCTCTAGAAAAACTGGAAAGTCCGCAGAGAAAAATGGAAGCTGCAAATTAAAAATATTTTGAGAGGAAGTAATAACATGAGTTAATCGAGTCAAGATTAGGATATTAGAATAATTAAATAATGAAGCCAACAAAAATAAGAATAAAGAACAGCTCAAGAGATAAAAAGGAGACTAGAGTGATCACATTTAAAAACTATAAAGAAAATACTCAAAGAAAAGTGATTGCAAAGCAGCCAAGCGATCAACAATTTGAAAATATTAGAAATAGAATAATTCTTATTAAATAGGCTCGAAAAAATAGAACCTTAAGGAGTATACTCTCTTGAGTTGGTGATTACAAATTCATTAATAACTAAAAATTTCTTGAAATTATGATCATATTCGTATTTTTTATTGATTAATTAAGATTATAGAGATTATAGATTAGTACTGACAGTTAGCTTATATTTCTGACATTATACAAAACTACTTATAATTATTATCATATTTGAAATGACACAAAACGATTAAACAAAATAGCATTAAGAAGCTGCTCTTTGTATTAAATGCAAAGACATGTTTGGACATTCAATGTATGACCATATGTGTTCTATCTGCTATAAGTACGACTTCATTTATTTAGAAAGTAAAAGAATATTGAGACCATACCATAGGTATCTACTCCTGTTTTAAAGCATGAACTTGCTCAAAAAAGTTCAGACACTTAGAAAAATAAAGAAGAAGGCTTAAAAAAGCGTGAATTTCATTAGGAAGAGATTAGAACAACTGTTAAAGGGAAATGTACTAAATGCAACAGAAAAACTGGAATACTAGGCCATGAATGCAAACATTGTTGCAATGAATTTTGCAGAATGCATAGATTGCCCGAAGAGCATCAATGTGAAGTTGATTACATTACACTGGGGCGAAAGAAAATTAAAACCGATAATCCAAACATTTCCTTGAAGAAAATAGAGCACTTTTGATCAATTTCTTCAATTTAATTTACTTTTATTTTCTAAACTTACAATGAGAATTTTTGTTTGAAACAAGGTGCTTAAATAAAATTTTCTTTTCTAAAGATTATAAAATCAATAATGCCTAGGAGGATAGCAATTGATAAACATATCAATCTACTTGAAATAAACGATATTTCCAAGGAAAATGCCCCCTTTAAAAATATTAAGAACAAGCCTCCTAATTTTTTATATTTAGGTAGGATTAAATGAAATAGGCTGCCTCAGTTTACTGAGGATAATTTATTCATATTAAAGAATATAGCTTGATCAATTCATTTTTAATCAGCAAATAAATTATATTGATCAAATGTTAGATGACAGCCTCTATTTGAACAAAGCAATCACTTGTCTTGTTCACAGAAAATAAAAAGCAACACATATCTGTACTTAATTTAATTGCGAACTAAATCCTATCCTCTGCTCCATTTGTTTTGGAGATTCAAGGTGCAGAATGCAACATGGTCATGAATCATCAATTCGTCCCATCACTTAGGGAATAGACTGGCTAACAGGAATAATTAAGAGTCAAACTAAATCCATATAGCTCATATATGAAAGGACTATTGGTAGTCGGTAGTGCTAGATGATAAAATCACATTTAGAAAAGGGACCTCTGCTCATTGATGAGCTCAACAACAACTTATAAAACCTACGTTTGCAGCTATAGCTAGAGATTGAATTGCTGTCTAAATAATTTCAAAGACAATTACAAATTTAAAAACAGGGTTTTCTTCAGCGTTTAGATTAATACAAACGACTATTCTCAAACAACATTGAATCAGTTAAAAAATAATGTTTGGAATTACTTTCTTTTCAGAGTTCGCTTAAGTACTATAATAACTCTAATAATTTTACTCTTAAATTGGTAACATAAATAACACAAAGAAAATCTCAAGAATGGATACAAAATCAAAAAAAAATTCTATTAAAAGTTAGTCAAATACTATAAAATTCAGCGTTCTCTAATAATCTCATGCAAAGTCTTAATCGAGTGAATAAGTCAAGTGTAATGACCCCTCTGATTTGGAAAGGACAGAGATTTTAGGGAGAAGGCTAGAAAAATATGAAGGTCTTAATTAGAGGTGCTATGAGCAGTTGGATATAAATTCCTGATCTAATAGAAATAGATCAAAACAGAATGGGTGAATTCTCAAATTCTAATAAACTAGTCTCCCGCTCAATATCCATATGATGTAATTGTATTTAAGGACTTTTGCCTTAGTATTTATTAATAAATGTTAAATTGAAATTATTTAATATGTATTCTTTTTAGAACAAATCGTATCATTATTTTACTACATTAATAATTAAAATATTATGAACAATTATGAAACTTTTTAAAGCTAAAAAGGACCCTTTTCTTTAATAAAATATGAGCCGCCTATCGAAATAACTCATAAACTTGAGGCATATGAAAAGGCAAAGTTGATGGAAAGATCAGATTAATCAAAACCAAGTTCTGAGGGTAATCGTTTAGTTAAGCAGACATTTTAAATATTATTCTTCCACCTCGCTAATGGAAAAATATGAGAGGTCAATATTTTCTGCAATATGTTTCACATGATAGACTTGAAAGAGGAGATGTTGAAAGAATCCAAACATCATTATAAAAGGAATTAGTATAAATGGAAGCGAAAACTCAAGGTATATGTCCTGTTAGAGAATATTTATTTAGTCAAGTATTTGACGAAATTATAAGACAAGTTACTGTCGATTGTACTGAAAGAGGTTTAATGCTTTTGAGGGTCAGAGATGAATAAAAAATGACTATTGCAGCTTATGAAACAATTTATCAGGAAGCTATGGCATACGGTATGAAAAAGCAAATTTAATCTGAAGAGGGAATGGATGATTTGCAGGCACGATTATAATCTATTTAATCCCAAAAGAAGAAGCTGTATCTTAAAAAAATAGAACTTCTTTCCAAGAAAAATTCAATTGAGCAAAAAAAGAGATAAAGAGTGACTGTTGAAAATTAGAAGAGAGAATACGAACTGAAGGCAATAACAGCTCAAAATTAATTTTTAAATAGTTTTGTTGAACAAAAGAGAGTTCGTAAAGTTCAAGTATAATAACCTATTGAGAAATAAAAATAGGAGGAAAACTTATGAATATTTATATTTTCATTTACATTTTATGAGAATATCAAATAAATTATTATAAAATGTCTAAATTTATTTAATCCTTTCATAATCTGTTAGTTTCAGCTATCTTTTTATCTAGAAGAGCAAATTATAATAGCAATTTAAGAAGTAAACATTAATTATTTAGTCTAATTGTTGATTGGTTTATATCATTGACTGAAATCTAAAGCTTCTCCTTGTATGTCTTATATGTAAGTGACATTATTCTGCATAACAGAATTGCTCTTGTCGAATTATAGAGTAATGAGCTGCTTCTTTTTGCTTGCCAATGATTTTTTCATATTTTACTCCTTCAGATTGAAGATATACTCGAAATTAGGAGTCAATCTTTTATTGTTGGTTATTACTGCCTTCTTAAGTTCAGGAAGAAGTCCTTGCTCGTCCAACTCTTTATTCTTATCACTTTTGACCAAATTTTACACCCAGTTTTTAAGCAATTTGCTGAAATGGCAGGCTAAGTTACTAAAAAGATACAAGCATCATAAGCAAGTTAGCAAGGAAGAAAGTCAATTGCCAGATAGATAAATTTACCGTACTTGTAACTGGTATTAAAACTTGATGTTTCATCAATCGAATCATAATAAAAAAATGGCCTATCAGGCTCAGTATACTCAGTTAAGCATTCAATTGAGCCATCCAAATCACAGGTTACCTAAATAAAGAATTAAGTACATCACAAATTCCAAGAAGGCGTAAACTTTATACGCTAGCAAGAGCGGCCAAATGTTTATTCTTTATATATTTTGGAAAATTTGGTTACCAGAAAATGCAATGGAATAATGCTGATATATAGGGGAGAAATTTTTATTTAAAGTTACATCGGTATTTGTTTGGATTTTTGTAATAGTCATTTTTATCAAATTTAGCTTCAGGATCTCGAGGAACAATGCAATCTTCAGTATTAATATTCACAACATATATTGTCTTTTGATGAATGTGACTTTATTTATTTTCCCAAATTTTCTCGATATCAGAAGGCTTGATATGAGTGATTGGCAAATGCTGTAAAACTTAAAAGCATCCTTGAGCAGTTCTACCTCTCCCTGTAACGGCAAATATCATAGGAGAAAGTTATTTGGGGATTTCTTTCAATTTTATTAATGCACCGATTGATTTGAGATGATTATAAGACTCTTAGATATTAAAATATTTATAAGAACAGTTGCAATGTAAGAAAGGAGTACTAATTCCCATTTGCATAATATACTCTCCCAATCCTTTCAAGAAATCTATGGCTCCAGCCATTCCTGCATATTTTCCAAAAGCTATCAATCTGTTATTGTTTTAATCTACTATTTTCTCATAGTCTATAAGTCTAACGTTATTTTAAATGAGAGCAGCAAGGGCTGGCATATTTTGTAATTGTGCCTAGCTTAAAAAATATTTACTTTAATTGTATGAGAAAAATACATATATGTTTTGTTGGGCAGCAATTTGTCCACTGGTACCTACTTTATTCCCATAATCAGCGAGCATTTGGAAAGATCTTCGGTTAGCAAGGCTCCTGCTTGCTCGTATTAATGATCGGAAAATATTCTTTTTTTAGATGGTTGAATCATAAAATGTATTTCTTTGTGCTTCTACATAATCTACTTGATGTCAGAAGGAGTCAAAGGGGCTCTTCTTTACCATACGCTCTTGTCCTATCTTCGAATACCGATCCAATATTACATATCCATTATATAATTTGTTTACAGAAAAGTAAAAAAACAATTAGATATATGCATGTTATGTATAAGTTCTAATTATTTAGATATAAATCAGTCTTTCAATATATTATTATTTAAGTCATTTTAAGATCGCTATCAAAACAAAATGATAGTTTATTTTCTTCGCCAGAATTAATATATGAAGAATAATAATTTCATTCTTTATCAGGGAAAAATTTCTTTTTATTTCTGAAAATTTGCCTGGGTCTCCATCATTTATTCATCTATAATAGAAGGCTGTTATAAATCTTTTTTTATTGACTCTACCCAAGCTGATTTTATTTGCATTTCATCCATTATCTTTTTTATAATTTGTGGTTGATGATTAATTTTAATTTTCTTTTAAATTTGTAAATGCTCTTTCAAAATATCATCGGATTATTATGAATCTGAGCGAACATTTGTCATCCACATAGTTTCTTATTCTTTCGGGGCAATCCATTATCTTTGAGGCTCTTTTTTGCAATTATTAATATCTTAATACCTGCAAGTATTTCTACTTATTTTTTAAGGAGTAGGAGTCACAATCTTTGATATAGCAATATTTTTGAATTAAGATTTTGACAATTAAGTTCTGTCCAATTGAGGATTCGTCGGCTTTGTACTTGTTGTACTTGTATAATTTTTATTACTTGTCGAACTTTTGTTTAAATTGAATCTTCTCGAGTAATTTAATTTTTCAAATCGATGTACTTTTAAAGGAACTGATTTTTCCGTTGATTCATTGATGCTCTTTTGTCTTTACTCCTTAACAATCATGCTTTTTCCAAGCATTGCCTCTTTTTTAACTTCTCTCTGAAATTTTAAAGAGCTTAATTAATCTTTAATATGAGATTCAAACATTCCCTTTATAAGAACCATCTATCTTTCTTTCTTTTTTATCTGAAATTATTTCTATCTTTTAATTTATTGCAAACGAGCTTACTATGTATATGTACCATATTACAGAAAATTTCTTTTTGGGCCAGCATAACTTATCTTTAAGTTCGCCATTTTAATTCTGAATGCAGCTTCACTGTTAATTTGCATTATATCAGATACAAAATTTTCGCCAGTTCTGTATTTTTTGGTAAATTTTTCTTGAAGGAGAGCGACTGCAGTCAAAAAATCATCCTGGCTCATAGCTGAAGCAAACTTTGTGCTTATTTGAAAGATTTATATGAGATCCTTTTTATTAAATTTCTCGTTAAAGGAAAATTCTTTGCAGAATACCATCCATTTATTCAGATTCATTTTATCTGCTTCTAATGAAAACTCAGAAAATGATCCTTTGGTGTAGTAACTTTGCTTGCAAAAATATTTAAAAGTCATTTTGAGATACTTATTATTAAAGAGATTTCCTTTGGATGGTTATTTTAGTTTTGATAGTTCGGAATTGAATATCAAAGGAGATCTAACTTGATAGTCTTGCTATGTCTATTTGAGCAAGTGAAAACTTGATGAAAGTTCGTTTTAGTCATAAATCTTTCCTTTTGGCTTAATGAGAGGGAAAATTGTAACATTGCTTTCTTTTTCAGGAGAGTTGTTATGAATTATATTTATAGGTGAGCTATTGACGTGATTTTTAGAGGACACATCACATACTTCTTTTTTTATGACTCCATTTTTTTTATTTTAAGGATTCATCTCTGTTTCTTTCGACTGGAGACTAATTAAACTCTCATACCTGTTTCTAACATTATTGATAATGGCTTGAATCTAAGGTATATTGTATTTTTGGCAAATTTTCCAGTTATACTAATTTTATTGCTCAATTTATTGTCGAATTAAATCTTTTAATTTTGGAGAAGAAGAGGTTAATATGTTTTAATACTGTTTGAATTATTGCTCACAATTAATCCATATCCATTTTTCAATCATGTCAATGGCTGTGTCCTCATCTTTGATTAGCTTTTGTAGTTATCTGTTTTCTCCAGAATTATTTGCCTATTAATATTCTTGAGACTTTTCTATTAATTGATTTTCTGAGGTTTCTTAATTTTATTTCATAGATATTTAATATATTTGGTATGGTAAGGATCATTTTAAAAGATAGTTCACATATAAATAGGTTTTAATACCCTCAAGCAGATATAAAATCAAAAAGAATTAGAGATCAATTTATTTGAAAAATAAAATTTAATAGAATTTTATAATTTGGACTTAAATACAGAGATATTGAGAAGAAAGGTATAATCACAGATCCAAAGAATCTTCATCTATTTAAACTTATTTAAATTATTGTCTTATTACTATTAAAACATCGCTTATAAATTTCAATATGGATGGACAAGGTCAATTGGCAAGCAAATGGTGCCAAAATCTTCATATTATATAAAGCATATCATAAGTTAGCATAAATCACTCTATATTTTTACTTTTTGTATTTATTGCTAAAATTGCTCGTTGTAATAATAGTCAAAATTTGAAGCGGGACAAATCTAAATATTGGTAGTCGTTAGATCTCATAATAAGAATTATATGAGTGCTTAGCGTGTCGGACTACTTGCTGACAGATACATCCCTTATCGCAAATGCCTCTCCACTGATCACTTCTCGAGTTCTATGCGAAAAGCTTCAGCCGAAGATACAACAACCACTTGTTCATCATATGTTAATCTCATCACTTCTTCTTAGAAAAGATGCTTGACTTTTAGCAAAAAAAATAAGTCAGATGAAAATTCCATCACATCATTTAAGAATAACTATCATCCATTAATAGATATAAAGGATCAAAAGGAAGAAACAATTGCCATTCAGAGTATAGCTGCATAGCAAATAATTAAGGTTCCAGGTATTATAAATAACTATTACTACAGCATTCTTGACTATTCTTTCAATGGGATAATTTCAGTGGCACTGGGAAATTAATGCTATCTTAGTTATAACTAAAAGATTAGCTAAGTGGAATATAATAATAATTTTTTTGACTCCTTCTTAAGCTGCCTAAAGTTCAACAAGGCGGGAACACTTCTTTATATGGGAGACACTTCTGGAGCAGTCAATGTTATAGACGTGGAAATGTGCCAACCAGTTCGATTCTTTAAAAGCCATACTAAAAGAATAGGATGTATGGAGAATACAGCATAATGGGGTTTTCTATCAGGATCGCGAGATAAGTCTATCATTCACAATGATCTTAGATTAAAAAATCCTGATGTTGAGCAATTTCTTATTCATAAAGAATAAGTTTGTGGTTTGGCTTTCAAAAATGGCACTGTAGCTTCAGGATCTAATGATGGCAAAGTGATACTTTGGGATCTACAAAGCAAAAGAAAAAGCAAAGTTCATAATATTCATCAGAAAGGTGCTGTTAAAGCTTTACAATGGTGTCCTTGGAAATCAAATTTGTTGGTAAGTGGAGGTGGAAGCAAAGATCAGCAAATTGTATTTTGGAATTGTTAAAGTGAGCAAGTTTAAAAAAGGATTGAGGGAAAAAGTCAAGTGACAAATTTAAGATGGAGATAGTCGACTAAAGACATTATCTCATCACATGGAGGATTCAATCGAAGTGGAGGATACTGCATTGCATGGGACTCATACACATATAAGCCTACTTATAAATTAGTTGGTCACAAATAACGAATTATTGGAATGGCGATAAACCCTCAAAATGAAAATTAAATTTGTACTGTAAGTGGTGATTAGACCATGAGATTTTGGACAACTCCCCAAAATGAAGTAGATTCGGAAGCAAAAACAAACAAAAGATTAAGAGAGTATTTTGCTCAATAAGATCCAATGCTCAGATGAAGTGATAGTAAAATATTGTTTATCTTTATAATAGTTGGTATTATTTTCTGGAATCATGATCATATATTGTTTCCTTGATCGATACTTAAAGGTCCTGCCAAATAATTGTCAGGGGGATAGAAATTAGGCCCATACCATCCCTTTTCCTTATATGCTTTTTATAATTGAGTGACAACAAAGAAAATTAAGACGATAGCCACAACTCCAGCTAATCCAGAAACTTTTTGATTAAACCTTTCTCCAATCGTGATGATGCAAATAAAAAGCAATCCGACTAGAGTAATTGATATTGACACAATCCAACCCTATAGTCCATATTGCTCACGATTTCCTCCAGAAAAGATGACAGTCTCTCCTGTTTTTTGGTCCCTTCCTGTGAAAGGAACATCATGAATGATATCATAAATGATGCCAGAGCAGCATGTGACATAAATAATCTAATGTAATTATATATTTACGAGAGATCCAATAAGCCAAAATACCCAGTTATTCCACAAATGGCTTAGTCTGGTATAAGCAAATACTCCAATAAGAGCCAAAGCAATAAATCCAAAAAACATTTTGCACATCGTTAATATTGTAGGTTTGTAGAAAACTTCTTTGCCTGTTCTTTTATTTGCAAACTCAAGCATTTTATGAGTGGTAACGTGTCCATCAGTATGAGAAATAGACCATTTAAATTATTGCAAGTACATCTTTCTTTCAACTTCACTCACTACGGCCATATGGGGTTTGGATACAACAAGATTTGGAGCCGTTGAAAAGCCAAACTCCTTATAAATATGGCTTATTTATGTAGTGAATGTTATAGTAACGAAAAAGGTTGGGTAGCTCTAACTATCAATAGCTCCAAACCCTTCATAGAGATCTACCATATATTCATACTCAGGATACAGTTCTCTGCATATAATACAATTTACGTGCACAATTTACAGCTTTTTGCAGTAAAATAGATGACAATATCGTAGGGTCTGGGGTATTTCATGACATATTCTCTGAATAAGAGGATCAATACTAAAAATCAGCCTTATTGAAGTTGATAATGCGGTTTGAACTTTCCAGTGATCTCTTTCTGAGGTTATTGATTCTAATGGTTCCCTGATCATTTTCGCTGTTGGCACTGGCCAACATAATCAAAACTACCAACGTGGCTATTTGTAGCTTCATTAATTAAAATATCATAAATGGAACACTTATCAAATTATTAATAGAAAAAAGATGAGATCTTCAAAACAAGGATTTATGTCAAAATTGTCCATATTGATATCGAAACCATTAATTCCCGGAATTCATTAAAAATCTGTTTGGCTTAGAACATTCTTCATTGCATAAATAGTAGTTTAGATAAGCAGCTTGTTTTATCAAAAATAGAATGATTAGGGTTTAAATAAAATCATTCGTTGAGGATGTCGGAATCTCCAGCTTCAATGACGGCCATAGTAGAACAGCGATGATATTTTCCGCAAGCAGTTCCCAAAGAAATGTTGTTACCGGGGTAAAACACAACTCTTGCTTTAGAGAGTACAGCATAGTACTCAATTTCTGCTTTACGGATAGTTGGGCAATTGTTGGAGAGAATGATGAGTTTAGCGTCTCCAGATCTGAGAGATCTAAGGGTGGACTTATATCCCAAGACATATTTTCCACTCTTGATGACGAGACTGAGTCTGCTGTTAATGTTTTCAGTTCCAATTTTTTTAGCCATTATTTTAATTATTATTATTAAATCAAAAAATATTCATTTAATAAATGAAATTCAATATAGTCAAACCTCAGGTAAAATCATGTTTTTCCTTCGCCTGCTAATCACATCGATGCTCTTACCCAATCTCTAGTTTTCTACCATCCTATCCCATTCCCTGAAAATGTCTCGGTGTGGTCTCTGCTGACTTAATCTGCCTCCGTTTTTCCTCCTGCTCTCATTTCCCTCCCACATCAAAGCTATTTAAGCAGGTTTGTATCTAACTTCGGCCAGGCGCTTTACAAGTTGTAAATTTTTCAATGCAATTTCCTTTTCTTCATTAGTGTAGCTAATATCTTTTTGATATTTATGTTTTACCAACTATTCCCTTAACTCTTTTGAGATCTTTCTATTTTTAATCTAATCAAGTCTAGCTGAATGATATTTCTTTCTGAGTTTCACTTCGAAGATATCGGGTAAAAATCGCTGATTCATAAATTTAACTAAATACAGATGACTGGACTGGATAAATCTTAATAGTTGCGTTTAATTCAAAATCCAATGCTGAGTTAAAATATTTATGAATAAATGCATTCACTTTTTATAGATAACATATTTTATTATTTTTAAAGGAAAATCATTTAAACTATTAGTTAAAGTTGTTCTCTTACTTGTAATGAACAAACCTAACTAAATACAAAGAAAATATTAACATATCAAAAATTATTATAACCAAATTAAACTGAAATTTGAAGGACTTCTGTTCACTGAAAAAATTAAAGTAAAAAAAGTTCCTCGACAGGGAATCGAACCCTGACTCTCGGTTTTAGAGACCGGTATCCTAACCATTTAGATGACCGAGGATAGCTTGTAATAGTAAACATATTTTTGTATTCACTTATTCATATGATTTATCACTTCTTCTCAAAGATATTTAGAATTGCTTAGATATTTACCTATACCAAGTGATTTTACAGTATTGATCTTTTTAGAAGTTCGGCATTTTTAAGAGGTCATTGTTTTTGCGTTGAACTGCTGGATATCCAATAGTTCTTTGTTTAGATCCTCTTTGAACATGGCAGGAGAACAGTTAAATTATGGCAATTTGTCGCTACGAGTGACGAACGAATGACTCAGACTTAGATGACATCGCTTTATTTAGCCACCTGTTTATCTTCTTCGGTGAACATTTTGAGGGGTTTGAGGGGTTTGAATACTTTTAGAAAGTTCACTTTTATATTTACTGGAAATCCAAGTGCCATAGTCATCAAATTTTTTTATTTGGCTAACGTAATTATCTGTATTAACTCTTTCAATGCCTTTTTTGATGGATTTATTATGTTAGCATGAGTTATCAATCGACTGTTAAGCCCGCTGATGAGTTTTCCTTGATGGTGTGATATCATATCTACGTGAGCTTTTTGCATCGAAATAGTGATGATTGATAGTAAAAGGAACTTTACTCTTAAGTGGTTGTTTTTTTGAATACTTGTCTATAAAAGTATAAATTTTCTAAATAGTGTCCTGGCATCTTAAATTGTTATGATTTTATTCAATAACTAATTTTTAGAATACTCCCTTATATTTAGAACAAATCATGTGAGTATTTTGGCAGTTTATGACATTGTCTTATTCAGAATATACAAATAAAGCTGGAACCGTACATTAACCTACGTTATTAAGCTCGATTTCAAACGGATTATATTGGAACTTACCACAGTTCTTTTTTGCCATTTGAAGAGCAAATCTTATCACGAATTATGGAGCTTTAACATTTTTGTTTGCAATTTCAAAGGCGATCATTTCAAAAGAATAGAAGGCAGAATCAATTATTTGCAGAATTATATCTTTAGGGTTGTACTTAACGCAATAAAGAAGAGCTGATGTGGCCCCCATTGAGCGGCCCCAAAGTATAAATTTTTTGAATCCCGCGATTCGTAAATATTTTATTATGCTATCTCTACATAGAAAGCTTATTACTAATATCTTCCTTTTCTTTCATTCCGTAGGTGATGAGATCTCCTTCGCTTTTGCCACTGCCAGAAAAATCAAAGGAGCAAATAGCGTAATTTTAGTTTAAGGATCTTAGAATGTTGGAGCATTCTAGTCGATTGGAACCATAGCCATGCAAAAAGATAATGCATATATCTGGGTTGGGTATTTTTTTAAACAGAGAAGTGTAAATTTTTTAATAATTTTGATTTGGAATGCGATGGATTTCTTGGATGATGTCGGACTGATAAATGATACTTTCTAAATCAAGCGAGGATTACATAAATTATACTCTGAATAGTCACATCGGCGATGTTTGAAAAGTTTATCGACTATTTAGTTGATGAGATTATTGTTATAAAGGATGTCCATTTGCTTATGTAATTTCGATATTTGTATTTAAATAAGTTTATGAAGCAAATCGGGTCAAAATTAAATGAATCCTACAAACATTAAATAAAATTAGGTGAACTGGATTCACAAAAAAATATTGACTTCTCCATTGTTTTGTTAATAAATCAAACACTAATTTAACTATTACTTTGATTTTAATAAGTATGAAAATAATTGATTAATGCCTTTCAATTTAAATTCGATAAAATTAAGAGAATAAGTGATTACCATTAATTATTAAACCTATAAATATATTGGGATATACTTATTAACCATCACAAAGATCAAATTAAAGTGTTATAATAAAAATGGTAATGATTAATGCATTTTATTTTGACATCCATCATTACAAACGAATTAATTTTATATATTAATTAACAGTCGTTAAAAAATGAATGGAGACAAATCTTTAAAAGCATCGCAGCGTATCTTACATCTTATGAAGAATTTAATACTCCCTCGAAGCAAATGATTGTTAGCAAAAAATATCAAGCAGTCAAAACTGTTTCAGTTTTTATTCAAAATATCGATGCTCATCTTGCGTAATCCTACAGCAAGTTGAAATTCAGTAAATAAAAACATTTAAGTCGATAAAAAATAACCACTCATTTTGGATAAACATAAAGATTAGTCTCAGCATCCAAAAGCATAAACAAGATATCCTTGAAAGTAAATCCCTCTAGAGACGTTTTGAAAAAACACTAACCTCCAGGATATTAGAAATTGAAAATTGCCTAGGAAGACAACGAAATTATCCTTATGGACAACAAATAAGTTATGGATTATGTTAATTATGTCTATGAAACGTATCAAATTCCTGATCCTTTCGAAAGATATAAAAATATGTTCAAATAAAAGACTGATTATGAAACCAGCAAAAAACTAATAACTGAAGGCGATGAATAGAGAAAATAATTATACTCAGCTGAAACTTTGAAAAATGCAATAAAGCATTCATCTCTTCAATCATCCCCTTTGAATACTGAAGCTAAACAAAAAACTGAGACGAATGCTGATTATAAAAATAAAGGGCGTAACGTAATCACCTTGAAAAGTGGAAATTTATCGATGAAAGGACATATAAATCCAGCGTCTAAAATTAAAAACAAAGGTCATAAGATATAAAATTAAAAAGGAGATTATCACTCAAGGCATTCTTCCTCCATTTCCCAATACAATTTAATCCCTCAAACATATAGATATTGTTTTATGTGTGAATTACCGATATTATAGTGTAATTTAGTTGCCCATGAAGAAATATGCACTTAATTGAAGAGAGCCTATCAGTTAAGCTTAAATGCAGTTATTTAATTGCTCGATTCTAAAATAAATCGATTGATTCAAGAAATCAACGAAATCTTTGTAAAAAAAAGATAGAGCCAAATAAGTGAAGAGTTTAATCAAATTAAAGAAGCTGTGCGAAATTGGATGTAGCAACTGCCTCCTTAGAGGATCACACAATTTAATTAATCTTCAATCTCTAACAAATAGAAATGCAATAGTAAATATAATCCAGCTTGGCGTTTGTAATTTTTAAAGATTGAGCAAAATATAAACAAAAGCGTATGCAGATCATTCTAATCAATTAATAAATTAAACTGGTTTGCTAAATTAAGATAAAACATTGCCAAACAATTTTATAGCCAATTATGATCATATCCAACTTAATATACTATTTCAATATTTTACAAATAATTATATTTTAGTTCGCACTTGACGTCAAAATATATTCAAAGAGAATAGTTATGATTCAAAATAAAATAAAAATAAATTATGTCATGACTTCATTAACTCATGAAATGATATTTTTAGTTGATTTTTTTAATATTTATGAGAAAAGGATTCTTTAATCAAATATACAAATTGCTTAGCTTCTCATATCTAAATTCATTTATTTTTGCAAGAAGCCTAGATCTCCTTAAGAAGTTATCACTGGATATTTAAGCTTCAATTCTTGATTTTTTTATTTCGGTTTTGTTGGCCATTTTTTTATTTGGTTTAATTTTTGATTTTGATATGCTTAAGGAATTTGTAGTAGTAAACTATTTTGAATGGATTTTAGTTTCCTCCTTGGATACTCTAAACATATTTTATTATCTACCTTCCCGCTTGAATTTAGGCTTCAACTCTAGATCTTTTCGAAGGCAAGTCTGAAGCAAGGCCTAATTCAATTTTAGATCTCCGAAGAACCTTTTGACAAACAATTTAAGTCTAAATTCTGGATTTACTGAGGACAGATTTGGAGGCAATCAAATCAGTATCGATTTTTAACCTTCTAAGAGCTCTCTCAAGCTAAAGTGGCCCAAATAAGCTAGATAAAAGTAGAAATACTTGTAATTGTGATAGTAACATTCCTAGTATTTCATGAATCTTTATTAATTTTATAAGTAGGAAAAAAAACTTAATTAATATATAATTTTTCAGAATTGAATTTTTGTCTATCTTTATCAGTTAATTATACTTTTTATCATAAAGATAAAAAGCATTCAATTAATGGTTTAAATAAAATAATAATATAGTATCTTTTGATTTTGCAAATATTCCTAGGATTATCTAATTTTGATATATTTCAATCAATAAACAATTTGCCTAAAAATAATGTATTAACCTTTAGGTGAATTATAATACTTCCTCAATAAGGATTAGATTTTCCAATCCTCAATTTTTTAAAAGATTCAATTTCAGGAAATGATAGTCATAGCAGAAATCAAAGAGATATTATATAAATTTAATTATTTCTCTGTTTTGCTAATACTTTCTACATCAATAATAACTTATGAAATCAGGAATTTAAGAAAAAGACCAAGAGCCAAATATTACTATCGGACCTCCACTAAGAAAGGAACTTAATATTGTTGCCATTTCTGATAATCACGGAAATTATCGACAGATGAATTAAATTCTTTCGATGACTGGAGATATTTTTATTCATGCTGGCGATTTCACCGACTATGGAAGGGAGGAACACTTTACCTAATTTTTTGATTTTTTAGACAAACTGAAATTTACTCATAAGATCGTAATTTCAGGAAACCACGAAATTATCTTAGATAATGGATGCATGGACAACGGATAAAAGGATTCGTTTCTTAACTAATTTAAATGCAATGTACGACAATATTAATTCAGATGAGCAAAGAAGAAGTTATTAGAGAACTGAAGAAGAGAAGCATTTACTTGTAACACGAGATGGTATAAATTTAAAACATTAAAATATTCGGATCACCCTACAGTACTTTTTACGTTGGAAATGCTTTTCAATATCAAGATTAATACTAAAATACAATCTGGGACTCAATTCCTAATGAAATTGATATATTAGTTACTCACAGTCCACCATATAAAATACTTGATAAAAATTTTATGGGATATCATGGAGGGTCTACTGGTCTAAGGGAAGTGTGTCTTAAGCGGAAACCAAAGTATCATATTTTTGGGCATATACATGAATCTGCAGGTCATCGCGAATTCAATGATATCACCTTTCTGAATGTGTGCAATCTTCCCACCAAGATAAAGATTTGATTTTGTATTTATTAGATAATAATCATTTTATTTATTATATTGCAAACAAAATAAAAGGCTCATACTAAATTAATATTGCTAAAGAATGTTTAAAATAATAGGTTAAATTTATAGATTTTTTTTTTTATTCAATTTTTTCATATTCTTCAAATTCTTAAAGGATAATTATATCTATGAATATAAAATATGTATAATAAAACATTAAGTATTTAATTTTACTTAATCATAATTTCTCATTTCTTTATCCCTCTTGCAGAGTTCCTTGATATTTATCTTATGAAATTGTAGCATTGATATAATCTCCCAAAAGTAAGATGAAGATATAATCTTGTAATGTAAATAAGAAACTCGGAGTGAGATCAACAAAGAAGGAAAAAATATTTTATAATTATCTGTTCATTGAATAGGAATATTATTATTATTCATTGAATTTCTAATTCTAGATAGTTGCTTATTATTAAACTTAACCGTTTTTTGAAATAACCATCTTCGACAATAAATAATATCATTAAAAGATATTTTAACATTAGTTGGCATTGCAGACTCAGCAATACAAAAGAGTAGATGGTACTCTCAACGAGATAAGTTCGTATTAGCCATGATTAAATAAAATTCTATATTTAGACTTATATTTATACAATACTGATATTATAAATTGATGAAGAAGCAAATTAATAAAATATGTCATCGATGGACAATTAAGAACATTAAATAACATTAAGCCTATCTTAAAAGAGAAGAATTCAACATTGAAAACACACCCAAGATCATTGTGGGTAGGCTTGAGAACAATATTCAATAAATATGGACTGAGGATCTTAAAAATTAAATAGTTCTTCCTCGACTGAAGGAATTAAACTCCAACTAGTTAGCTTATAGCTATGCAAGAAAAATTATATTAGCTTGCGTAAAGTTAGCCCCTGCTTATGGCTTTTTTATTATTAATGAAAATATGGTCTTCTTCAATTAGAAGAAAGATATATTTGTTTGGATAAATCCCTAAATTCTTGAGAATAACGTAAAAATTTATCTTCCAAAGAGTTAAGGGGGCGAGCTCATGATGGTAAGAAGCATTATCACTTACTTAAAGATTTGGCTCAAGTGTGATTATGGCTACATTGCAGATGTCAAACATTTGAATTAACTTCTTATGAAATTTGACATTCTTATTTTTAAAAATACAGGAAGGCTCCAACCCACTATAACAGTGAAAAAATGCGTGACAAATGAAAATAATATCAATCATTGGACATAGAATTTAAATCTTGTCTAGAGAAACGCTGCTAGTGTATTGAAAATTTATCAACCTTATCAATTAACTCAGCATCGTTCCAATCGATAACTTTGTCTGAAAAAATCCCCATCAAAATAATGTACTTTAGCTAAAAACTTTTCAACAAGGCAAAAATTAATGGAAAACCAAATGTTTTCAAAAAGTAGTTTTTCAAGCCATTAAAGAGGGCTAAAAAAGAAAACTTTTTTCTTTAAAGATTATAGTACTGATAAAATGGCTGATTCTGTTGAACAGAATTTTGATGATAAAACTCTCAACAGTAATCATATTTATAAATTATAAGTAAACAAGTCTATGGGGATAACTAATGACAGCGATTCGTTTCCAAGCCACTCTACTTCCAATAAACATCATCCCATAGTTTAGCTTATAAATAGTCAAGACATGAATAGTGATTATTTTAAATCTAATCGATTATTGCTGGATGATGATAAATTAAATGAGGAATTATAACGTCAACGATTGAATAAAATGAATCGAATGAAGGAATCTTTATATTCATTTGGAGATGAGATTAATAATCTTTTTATATCCAATATACGAGTAGAGGATGGAAAAGTAGCAGATTTAATCAAGATATAATAAGAATTCGGGAACCTCTTTATTTGATTACTTATATGATTAACAAACTTTCTTAATCTTCATATGAATACGAAATTTAGTATAACAAAGATGATAATTAATCATTTTTGAACTTCTCCCATGTCAAATTTGCAGTTTATAAAGAGATCCCTTAACTATTTATTTTCGCCTAATTAGTATTCAGCTTGCCTCATCACAAGTTATTTCAGACTTCTGTTACTGTTAAACGCAACATTTATAACTCGAATTGGAAGAGAAAGCTATTACATTAAGCTCGCTTGTTTACTGATATCCTGCAAATCCTTTTGAATTTAAGAGTTTTCGTCAGCCATGCTATTATATCCTTATTTTAAACCCTTTATTGATTGTTTAATTTACCCAGATTTATCATGAGTTTTAAATTGCTGCTGCATTTATGTATATCTTGTATTTAGCAATTAGTTAAGCTCCTGCAAAGCATTAACCATTTTTTTCAATTGTTCATTTTCTTGTAAAAATTATAATGATTCGTCAGTGGCAATTTTGAGTTCTTTTACCAATCTGAGGCGATCTTGATTCATTTTTAAAAGCTATTATCTATCCTATTTACAAGTTTTAATGATGTTATTACACTCAGAAAGCATATTTTTGGTTATGCTATTCCCCTCAATGTATTCTTTTTGGATTGTGTAATATTGCGAGTATAGTTAGTAGAGAACCAGGTCCATTTTGAAGGAAGTTATCTTGACTTAATCAGTCTATTGATTTAACGAACGAATGTGACCCTGCAATAGAGCGAAGGACACAACTGCAGTGTCTGAGGGATCAATAACAAGTTGCAGATCTGTGAGTCTTGACATATTTAAAAATTAAACAAATTAAAGTTATCATTTACAAACTATCCCTTTAAGCAGTATTATGAAAAGAAGATTTTAATCTGCTGCTGCCTTGAATATTTACAAATTAATGCTTTTGAATTGATATATAAGTTAAAATCAGTTTAGCAACTCTTGTCTCATTAAATGAATATATTTCATATCTTTGTCGAAATATTTGTTAATAAAATCCTTTGATTTTTTGTTTACACATTACAAAAGCCTATCACTCTTACATTATGTCAGTTACTATTCCAACATCTAAATAGAAAAGATCCTACTTTTTAGCGTTAACTCACTAAATATTGAATTAGCAAACCATGTTTTTATATTTTTGATTACCAAATCTATGCACATTCTAAATATTTATGATTCTTCATGATTTATTATCTTTCACACTCCTTAATTTTACTGTATATATCTTTTTAGAATCGTAGCTGATTATTCACGAATTCTGGAGAACTGATGGCTTCCTAAAAAAGATGCCTCCAAAGCATTAATATAAATGGGTGCTAATTATAAATAATAAAACATAAGTTTTAATACTCAATAATATTTCCTATTTTAAAATAAATCATGGATGAAAGAAAGTTTATTTCTATGATATAAAATTATACAACAATTTATTATTTTATTTTTGAACAATAGTATCTTCGGTTATTCACAATTAAAAATAATATCTAAAGTTGAAGTTGTAGACATATTAAGAAAGCTCAATATAGAAATTTGCTGCAAGATATAAAAGAAATTGATTAGAGATAATTATAATTTGGTGAGATGAATTAAAATCTAAAGCGGTTTAAATAAAGTCTAGTTCAAAGACACTATAGCAATGCGTTTATATCTCATTTGGTGGACATCATCACCTAAAACCCAAGTATAGTATCTTCAATTTAGAGATCAACACTCTACAAGAAATATATTAAGTTATTCAGAAAGAATCAGAGTTAATAATTAACTATTTTAACAACGAAAATTCAGATATCAAGCTGATAGATTACAGAAGCCCTCTTTGTTTTTAATCTTTAAGGGATTATTTTCATACTATGATTCGAGGAGTCTATAAAAAATATGGTAATGATATCAACAAATTCAAGGAGGGGCTAAAAGTTATAGCTAAGGAGCTCATTGAAATATTTTCATCTTCAACTAATAAAATAGTGAAGCAATCCGAGATTATTTTAAAAGATAATACAGTTAAAAAGATAATGGTTTACTCTTATTCCAAATCGATTTCACTCAGCCTTAAGAAGCTGTCAAAAACTCTCGAGGATAATCTGACTGTATATATATGTAAAAGTGGAACTTTAGCAGAAGGGTAAAATAAAATATATTCAGGATAACACTGTATGATGAGTTGGCCATTGATGGAGTTAACTGCCGCCTCATTAACGACAACTAAATAGGATACTATATGCCTGAAATGACTTGTGTATTGGTTGGAGCTATGGTTATTCTTGATAATGGAGCTATTTTGAATAGGGCTGGTACATCAGTCGTTGCATTATTAGCTCATTAAGCGAGAATACCCTTTTATGTCTTCGCAGAAAGCTATAAATTTATTAGGAAAACATACCTGTGTCAAAAAGATATTCCTCAGAGATTTAGCGAGGATAAGCAAAGGAAAATAAAAACAATTTCTATTGATTTGACTCTTCCAGATTATATAACAATGTTCTGCACAGATAATGGACTTTACAATCCAGAGATAATCGCCTTGTAACTTTCCAAAATTTTAAAATGATTTGCTTTAAATGTAAAAATATCTATATTGATAATCTTGATAAATATGAGTAATAATAGAATCATATTTAGTCTACTGTTTACAGTCATTACTGGAATAAAAAAATAATAAAAGTGGATCAATAATTGTTATTTAAATTAATTTTTTTAGAGTTGTTAAATCAGCATTGCCACAAATAATTATATCTTGGAGATATGAATTATATGCTGCGAAAATATTTTTCAACTGTAAGAGATCAAGTCCTTAAGCTCAAAGATCCTAACTTTTGCAATATTCCCGAAAGCATATTATCTCTCACTGATCGAAAGTTGATAACAATCTAAAATCATCCTTTGTGCATAATCAAAGAACGAATAAAAACTAGTCTTGGTAGCAAATTTGCTGTATACTTTACTTAATATAGAGTTATGAAGACTTGAATCAAATTGTGACAACTCAAAATAATTTCGATTCTTTAAACATTCCTTTAGATCATGTATCTAGACGAAAAAGCGATACTTACTACATAAATGAATCTCACTTGCTACGAACTCATACAAGTGCTCATCAGATAGATTTATTAAAAAGTAAAATCGACAATTTTGTTGTTTTTGGTACTTTCCTATTCATTTAGGGGATGTCTATAGAAGAGATGAGATTGATCGCTATCATTATCCTGTTTTTCATCAAATGGAGGCAATTGGAATGCTAGGAAATCGGGATAAAGTCAGTGTCAATGAAACCGTTGATGATTTAAAAAAGAATCTTGAAAAAATAACTGATGATCTGTTTGGAAAATGTGATAAAAGATGGGTTGATGCCTATTTTCCTTTTACACACCCTTCTTTTGAGCTGTAGATTTTCTATGATAACAAATGGGTTGAAATGCTCGGCTGCGGAGTCATTCATGATTTTGTTCTTTAAAAAAGTGGTCGCTCTCAAGAGAGAGGATGGGCAGCTGGTTTAGGACTTTAGAGATTTGCCATGAAACTATTTAACATTCCTGATGTGAGGCTCTTCTGGTCAAAAGATAAGAGATTTATTTCTCAATTCAGCAAGGGAAAAATCAGTGAATTTAAGTAATATAGTAAATATCCTCATTGCTACAAAGATATTTCATTGTGGGTCAATTAGTAATATAATCCGAATGATTTATTTGAAATTATTAGGTAAATAGGAGGAGATTTGATATAGAACGTAGAATAAACAATGACTTATAATGACCCCAAGACCAAGCGTACATCCAAAGCCTATCGAATTGCTTTTAGATCATTGGAAAGAACACTATAAAATAATTAAATAACAGATTATCAAATGAAGATTCGATCTGAGATTGCTAATCGCTTGAAATCTGCTACTCTTAGATGAAATGATTATAAATGATTAAATCAAATGTTCTTTTTATTTTGAAAAATTTAAGATTACATTCCATAAATATTGAAGAATAATAAGATACATTTGATAACTATGAAAGTTCATTTAGAATCCCATTTAATATATAAATAATGAATATTAATTAAAAAACATTTAGTTCGGAATAAATTAGAAGTATTATTAAAGACCGGTTAGGAAATACAGAGCAACTAGCTCAAGATTAAAGATAATCTTTGATTCAGAGTTTAGAGCTCGTGTTCTAAAATAATCAAAATCAAGAAAATCAATTGGTCAGTAAATGGATATCTATTTTAACTGAGAAATTATCAAATAAGCAGAAATAAATTATTGAGTCATTTTTTTATAAATGGTCGATAAAGAGTTTGTGCAAATAGAGTGTTTAAAGCAAAAAGATAAGTTAATAATAAAACCGATAAAATATAGCACAGCAAATATAAAAATTGTAAGATGATGATAGCTTTAATTTTGACAAGGATAGTCTTAGTCATGAATCTTCATATGACGATGTTGATGATGATTTTCGAAAAGAATAAAAATAATTGGAAAGAAAGGAGTAATCTAATGATTGAAATCGCAGTAAATTTAAGAATTAAATTTGTGAATCATCTTAAAACTCATAATTTGTTCTTAAAATATTTAAAATTTGTGGGCGTAATTCATTAAATCATTAAATCAATGAATTTAATTATTTTGAAAAATATATCCTTGAAGTCAATTATAATTATTTGACTGAATTGAAAGTAAGCAATCAAATTTTATTATATTCTTTCAAAATTAGTTATTATAAAAATTTTAATTAAAAGTATGAATAAAATGAAAGCTAGCATGCTTTCTGGATAATAAAATCTAATCGAAGTTGATTGTACTTTATAAAATATATAGAAATAGCACCAGAGTAATGCCCTCTCTCAAAGAAAATTCAGAATACTTTTGCTTTTTTGCCTTTTTCAGGATTTACAATTTTTAGTGAAGAAGAAAAGAGATTTTTGCAATGGTCATCTACTGAAAAAGGCAAAACAGAAAATAAGAAAGAATGCATTAAGTAATTAAAATGATATTATAGAAATTAGGATTTATCAGGAATGAATGTATTTTAAGATACTCCGGAGTATGCATAATTTTTAAGAATGCAACTAAGATAATGTTTTTCCTTCCAGAACAATTATTAAAAAATAAAATACTTAATCAAAGCATTATAAAGCAACTTCTCATTCTTACCATAAAAATAGAACCAAATTTTGTTGCTAAAATCAATTGAATCTTGGATTGAGGATCGAAATAAGAATTAATTATCCATCGATTTAACAAATTGTGTTTCTGTAAATAATCTCATTTATAATTTCTATCAAAAAAAGACTTTAGTTCAAAATCTTGAAAGCATTCTTTTTAAATTAAAATTCTATAAAAAGATTGTGCTTAAAAAAATTGACTGTAAAAAAAATTAGGACATTTTATCTTTCTGTTGTTACAACACCAAATATTTAAATCAAGAGATGTATTACGGTCATAAGGTATTTGACGTAAGAGTCGAACTTTCCAAAGATTATAAGATTATTTCGAAACAATAATTCGATAAGATCTTTCATAAACTAGAAAATAAAAACATAGCTCTACCATCTTAAATATCCTTTTTTAAAGCAATTTTTATTTATTTATAAACACAGCAGCGGACAATTTTGCGCACCTTTCAGGATCCAGGATTGTTTTATATACTCAAGACACACTGGCCTAAATTAAGTGGTTATCTTTCATAAAAAAAGATAGTTTCCTGTCAATTAAGCAATTATAGTAATACATATTTTAAAAATAAATATTTAAATTAAAAAGCGAAGCCTCGAGGTCTTAAAAATTTAGGTAACACTTGTTATATGAATAGTGGTCTGCAATGTTTGCATAAAACTAAATTACTTACTCAATACTTTAATCAATTAACTTTAAATTAAAGTTATCAAGATATAAATTTCTTGAAAGGCTACAAATAACTAACCTAATAACTTAATCTATAATCTTATCTATCCTTCGCCTCAGACAAGATGAAAAAGCTTATTGCTTAAAAGAATTACATATTCGAAGGATACTAGCAGCATGATTGCTGTTAGCTAATAAACTCTGTTATTAATAATCTCCATACAGCTTTAAACAGTGTAAAAATAAAAGTAAATGTTCCCATTGACCAAAATTAAAAAGAAGAGGAGCGTTTATATAATAATTATAAAAAAAGAGACTAAGCGAGGATAAAATCTATCATGGATGATATATTTTTCGGAAGATTCCGAACTTCTTATTGTTGTTCGTTTTGCGATAAGGAAATGGTTTTATTTTAAAAATTTAGTATCATTTATCTTCCAATTCCCTGCAGTTCTAATTTACAAAAAGGATAATCATTCACTTTTACTTTACAGTCATGCATATAAAAATTTTAAGAAGCAGATATAATGGAAGGAAGTAGTAGTTGGACATGCAATTTTTGTAAATATACAAAGAAGACTTTCAGGAAAATGAAGATCTATAAAACGAACAAAATTTTAGTTTTTTGTTTAAAAAGATTTTAAGACAATTCAAAAATTTATTCAAGAATTAAATATCCCTCCTCTTTAGATGTAAATTAACTTGGATTAACAAGTCAAGAATACAAAGGCAAAATATATTAACTTTATGGAGTCGTTAATCATTTTGGCTCTCTTTATTCAGGGCATTATACTGCGTATTGTCGTCAGGGAAAAGATCAGTGGTTTGAATTTAATGACAGTTTTGTTGAGCCAATTCATTAAGACAAAGTTCTTTCTCAAAGTAACGCCTATTTATTATTTTATTAATTGCAGTAGAAATGATAGATTCTCATTTTATATAAGCCAAGTTATTTATTGTTTTTAATGTTTTCTAAGTTTAGTTAGTTAGCAAAGAGGATATTATTTTTATTACAATAATATTAACTTATATTACTTTTAAGCAGAAAATGGTTGATGTAATTTTAATTTTTAATGATTTTTTTTTGTATTCTTATCAAATTTTACCAATATTTATGATATATTTTTCAATAATATATTTTAAAATCATGATTAAAATGGGATTGTAAAATAGTTGCAGTAAATATGTAAGATGCATCTATTGATTAGGAGAAATAAAATAATCATCAGAGTTCCTATAAAGGAAATTTTAAGAGCTTCTTGCGAGTGTTGGATAATAGATTTATTTATTTGCAATAGATTGAATTGATCTTTAGTATTAGAATATAAATTAATATCTTGTTTTCATTTTATATATATTTTTTTAAAAAATGATTTGTGGAGGAGTTAAGCAGGCTAGTGAGCCAGTTGCTAAAGATCAAGCTTTGGTTAACCATCATATTCAAGATCTTAATGCTCAATTGGGAGTGAATAACACTTCTTTCAAGGCTACAAGTGTTGCAACACAATGTGTGGCAGGCTCAACTATTTTTTTCGCCTAATTGGAGAACCTGATGGAAAGTAATACACTGCGACTATATTTATGAGTCTCCAGCACGTATCAAACGTTTCTGAAGTGAGTCATGGATTCAATCCTTTGAAGCATGGTCATGGTCAAAATCATTGATTGATTTATAGAAATAAATAATATAAAAAACAGGTTTGAAATAATTAGTTATTGATATGTTTTTCTCTTAACTGATATAAATTTGTATTATTAAAGATGAAGAACAATTTTATGCTCCAAAATTTCATTTAAAACGTATCCAGTCCTGATGCATTTCATCAGAAAATGAAAGCAGAAAATAGAATAACCACTCATGAGCTATAGCTGTTAATTAAAAAGGTTTTTAACTAAGTTTGTCAAATTATGGAGGATCACAACATTCCGATCGGATCTCTTGCGGAGGCCACCAAGATAACAGATAAAATAAATCTCTTCAAAAGCTTCATTTAACAGTTGATTAAAGGGTTGCCTTCAAAATAAAAAGCTAACGAAAATGGAATGATAACATGTGTTGATTGCCAAAATTACGAAGCAAGTTTGCAGAAATTGGAAAATGACGTAAGACAGCACATCAGAGTACGCTTTATATTACGCAGCTTGAGCAACAACTCAAAATTTTCCAAGAGAGTATGGAGGAAAAAATAGATTAAAACAAGAAATAAAAAAAATAGTTCGGAAAGAAGATAGAGAGTCAAAAAAAACAAATGGAGGTAAATTTTTACTAATGCAGGATCTGCAAACTTTTAATAATACTATAACAGAGAAGCTGAACAAGTTAGAAGCCTAAAACTAGCAATTAAAAAGTGAAAACAGGCAGCTGAAGAGAACCGATAGAAATTAAAGGAATGAAAGAAACGAAAATGTGGAAAATAATTCGAGATTATCTGCCAACACAAAATCGAGCAAAGTGATATCTATCACGAACGAAAAACTAATTCAGGACAAGGGAAAGGAAGAGCGTAGAAAGGTTATTCAGTCAAAGCTCTAATATAGAAGATGATCCTATTTTATTAATTTTTAAATTATTTAGTATATATCGCTCATCTTAAGATGAAAATCGGATTATAATATTAAAATATTTTTATGATAATATATCAGGTTCCTTTTTAACTGATATAAATTTATATTGTTAAAGATGAAGAACAATTTTATGCTCCAAAATTTCATTTAAAACGGATCCAGCACTGATGCACTCCATCAGAAAATGAAAAAAGAAAATAGAATAGCAACTCATGAGCTATAGCTGTTGATTGGAACAGTTTTTAACTAAGTTTGTCAAATTATGGAGGATCACAACATTCCGATCGGATCTCTTGCGGAGACCACCAAGATAACAGATAAAATAAATCTCTTCAAAAGCTTCATTTAACAGTTGATTAAAGGGTTGCCTTCAAAATAAAAAGCTAACGAAAATGGAATGATAACATGTGTTGATTGCCAAAATTACGAAGCAAGTTTGCAGAAATTGGAAAATGACGTAAGACAGCACATCAGAGTACGCTTTATATTACGCAGCTTGAGCAACAACTCAAAATTTTCCAAGAGAGTATGGAGGAAAAAATAGATTAAAACAAGAAATAAAAAAAATAGTTCGGAAAGAAGATAGAGAGTCAAAAAAAACAAATGGAGGTAAATTTTTACTAATGCAGGATCTGCAAACTTTTAATAATACTATAACAGAGAAGCTGAACAAGTTAGAAGCCTAAAACTAGCAATTAAAAAGTGAAAACAGGCAGCTGAAGAGGAGCGTGAGTACAAATCAATAGGCTATCAGCACTAATAGATAAACCCATAAGCAAAGGTCTTATGCATATGAGGCTAAAGAAAATAAGATTGATTGGGTGCATCGAAATGTTAGCCTGAAAAAAGAGGATAAGGAAAAACAATATGAAAGGAAATCAATCTAAAAGAAGACTGATAGAAATGATAGAAATGAAAGGAACGAAAGTGCTGAAAAGAATTGGAGATTGTCAGCCAACACGAAATCGAACAAAATGATATCCATTATGAATGAAAAACTAATCCAGGACAAGGGGAAGGAATAACGCAGAAAAGTTATCCAGTCAAAATTTTAATATAGAAGATGATCCTATTTTATTAATTCAACCTTAAATTATTTTATAGATATCACTCATCTGAAACTTTTTCAATGAAATTAGAGAATGAATAAAGATGATAGGCGTATTGAGATATTATTAAATTCTATAAAACTAAAAAAAATTATAAAATAGAGGATATAAATCAGAATGGACTGAGGTATTTCATATACAAATCTAGTTTTTATTTAATCTTAGTACCAATTTACGAATTTACCAACAAATCTTTTTAAAGCTTCAGATGTCGATAGAGATTCAAAATATTTCTGGTTTTATTCACATTTTATTCGTTCATTCTGGCTGGAAAAGATTATTTTAGGAAAGTTTTAAATTGATAAAAATACAAAGGAAATGAGCAATCTCTCATTTCACAATAAATGTCCTCGCTGATTAGTTTCATATTACCAGCAATATCCCAAAATTTTTGACGAATCTAGAAATATTTTTTTCTACCTTTGTCAGTAGTGAGATCTAAAGTGATTCCTTTTCCTTGATAATAATTGATAATTTTTTCGTAGTTAACTAATCCAGTTTTTGCTTTTTAATAACTCCATTCTCTCACTTGAATTGGTTCCCGAGGTCGAATAAGCTCTTATTTTTCGAAAGTATTCTGAATTTCCCATCCTGAGTTCATAAAACAATCATAAGTCATCTTTTTCATGAGCTCACTCATATAGAGTTGTTTTTTTAGTTTGCGCTAGAACACCCATTGACAAACTTCATTCATGAAGAAAATAGCCTATTTGTATAATTCAAAAAGATTATAAAATTATTCTTTGATCGACTCCATAGTATTTGGGTTATTGACTAGTATGTAAAAATTGGGATATATTGATAGATGTTGTCGTATCTTCCTCAAGAAGATTGGTAATCTATTTTATTACTCAAATATGTTGACTGTAACCGTTGGAGGCCGACTTTCAATTATATGAGACTCCACCATTCTATTTTCTAGTTGATTGTTCGAAAGATTAATTGCTCTAGTTATAGAGGCATCTTCAATCACAGGATTTTTGGCATATACCATAGAATTTTAACAAACAAATCTTGATACAATTTGATTCTAATAATTTTGTACACAGATTGAGGGTGAAGAAGAAATACTTGACGTGTCATTCGAGATATATTTTGATTCTTATATCTTCCTAACCACTGATATTTCTTGTTTCTATGGAATTTGATTTTAAGTTCGATTAATTGTTTCCAAAATTAATGGAATTTTATTTTCCTTTACTGGTTGCTCTATGTTTTGTTATGCTATTTTATGTTAAATCTCTTAATTATGTTTAATTTGAAATGGTTGTATTTCCATTGCATTTGCTGGAGTTTATTTCCGTTTTACATTTATTATCTATACAATTTGTTAATATTTGTCTAACTTGCTTTCGTTAACATTTGCATTCATATTTTGTTATCTAAAAATTTATGTTTGTAATATTGCCTCAAGGTCAAAGGAATCCCTATCAATATTGAAATTCTTTTCAATTTAAATGTCTTAGAATTTATCGGAAATATTTTCGAAATTATACCTAGCTCCCTTTTTTTAGATTGGAGAATTATCTTTTATTATTGATTGTCTTTAAAGTATTGTTGATTCAGAAATGAGCAAATCTGGAGGAAGAATTCCTTCTGATTGATTGATAGGTTTTTTCTTTCCGAAAATCTTGAGTCTTTCTCTTTTTTATTCTGATGTGGTTCTCTTGTGGTCGGTTGAGAACATAAAAGGTTTTATGGATATGTCCTCAATTTTATTTTATCTTGAGCTGACTTGTGGAGACTCTTGAACTTTTGTTTTAAAAATAGAATCAAATATGCTCAAGAGGTTACTTTCAGATCCAATATGTTCTTACTTTGCGCAAATTGTTGAAGGAGGACGTTTAAATTTTTAGAATATTTCTTTTCTTTTTCTTTTAGTTTCGTCGTGCGATGGCTCTTGAGTCTTTCCGATTGGGTTATTTTAAGTAATGTTTCTGGATATTTCCATAATAGCATCGTATTGCTATTCCTCGATTTGGAAAGACAATGTCAAATCATCTCTAGAAAGTTAAAAAAGATCATCTTCTTTCTTGGCTTTTGAGTCACTACTATTTATTTCAAATTAGTTGTTGCCCTCTGCTATTATCAAGGAGCCACTACTATCACTTAAAATCGACATTATTAATATAACATTTTTGCCTCATAGTTTAGAGCTTATTGAAGTTATTTTAGAATTTACATGTAAATCTAAAATGGCATCAAGATTGGATATATCTTTCCGGGAAAATATAAATAATTTGCCGCAATTAATTGTCTTTCAATAAAAATAAATTTTATTAATAATTAATATTTATCTGATCAAAGTAAAAGATAGTTATAAACATATGTAAAAAATCAGATTTATTTAAATGATGGTGATTACACCTCTTTTCCAAAGCTCATCCTAAAGAAGTCCATCTTTTTTTATGAATTCATACTAGTATTCTTTCTGCTTGTTTCTAAAATGTTGGTTATTTTTTGCTCTTGAATGCTTGGACTCATGATATTTTGCATTTCAGAAATTAAATATCGATTTTTATCATAATTATACTCATAATACATATAATTAACTTGAGTTATTTATGCAATTTTAAGTTCAATCGTTTTTAAATTTTGTTTATATTTTTCAATTATCTATTCAAAAGATTTTTGATTGACTTGACTTTATTCGATAATTGAGTTGATGCGAGGCAAAATATCTTCCTTTATAGTTTGTATTTCTAGATAATTCTCATCAACATTCTTATGATTTTGATCAAGTTCCTCGAAGACAGAGTTATAAAACACATTAAGATTGAAGATAGTTTTTTCATAAGATACTTGTATTTCTTAATGAATCCTACGATAATACAAATTGAGTCTATTTTATTCTTATTTATATTTTTAGCTGATTAATTTTTTATAGCTATTTAACTCTCCTCTTGTCTGTTGAAAGACAGGCTCAAGTTTATTCACGTCGAAAAAAAAGTTTTTTAATCTTTCCAATCTCCTTTATTTGACATCATCTCTGCTTGTAGATTTATTTTATAAATCACTTAACTGAATCATTCGATACCCTTTGGTTACAAAATTAACTGAACATTTTTAACAATATGCTATTTTTTATGAAGTTCCGTCTATCAAAAGATGACTTGCCTTTTTTTAAGGATGGTTTAAACATTTATATTCGCTCATTAAAGGGGTTGGATTTGAATGAACTTATTAAAGGCTTATCTTCAGTGTATCAGCCATAGTTTATTCATTTTTTTCACTTTAGTTTCTCAAGCTGCTGTTAACATCTCGAGATAATATTTCTCTCATTTATTCTCCTATTTTGCCTACATATTCTCCTTCAGTTTATTGAATTGATTTTTTATTTTTTTTGATATCTTTGAGAGTTACTTTCATCTTCTTATCTCTTTTTTATTATTTGGAAGAATAATACTCATCTAAAAAATTACTAACAACCGGCTCATCCTTTTCGGTACTTTTTCTGTTATAATTTTTGGTATTATTAGATAATTTCTGCATTTAGGTTGATTGACTAAATTTAGAACTTGAGTTTATCTGCTATATGTCCTTTAGAGTTTTATTTTGAGGATATCCAGGATTCATATGATTAAGAGTACGATTTTTTGAAGGCATTGGCTTTTTATGAGGTGAGAGATTATCGTGCTTGACATCCATTTTTGATGTGTATGATTTTATTCGAACTTATTTCACATTTGGATTGATATTTTATTTATCGTAAGCTTCCCTCAGCTACTTCAAAAATGGATCACTCTTTTTACCTAACCCAATGAGCTGAGGAATTTTATTAGTGGCCTGATGGCAGCGAGTGGAAGTTTCGCTTTTGCATTGCTTATTTCGAGTATTTAACATTTCTAATATCTTCAATCGGTACTTTCAATTATTAACGAATATCTATATTTTATTAATTTAAAATCCAAACATGAAGTAGATAAAAATCAGTCATTTCGTGAATTTATGGATGACAATGAAAATCATGGCCACTCCGAAAAAAACGAATATTGAATAAAACATTATTTTTCTTTTTAAAATTGAACGCTTGATCGTGTTGATAATATTCGATGCCTCATCGGCCTCTTGCCGAATTTATTGATTTCTGTTTATTCCTCCTTATAGTAGACCGCCTTGTTGTTGGAGATTAAATCCAATTCTTTGCTGAATGTATTAATTTTCATGCATAGTCATTTTTTGTCCCATGAGCATGTTGTTTTATTCTTCAATTTTGAATGTATTAGCGACATGATAGGGATCATATGTTTTTTTGACTGCTCCAGCTCCGAATAAAGAATTAGTATATTCTTTATGCTCTTTAATCTTTTTCTTAAAACGATTTAGCTATATATTAATAAACTTACATTTTTGTTGTAGATAAGCTTTACTTCTGGTTGTAGTTTACTACTTTCTACTTCTAAGTATTTTATTATTATGTCCTCTTCAGAAATAAGCTCATTCAATCGTTTTAGCTAAAACTAATCTCTGCGGCCCTAAAGTATAACATTGTCAGTCTATTGTATTTTAACTTTTATTTCCTATTAATAGCGAATTAATTATGATAGTCCTTCATTGCGTCTCATCATATATTATAACTATATTAATATTTTGAAAGCTTGAGTTCATCGATCATATTTTAATTATTATTTTTCGTTTAAATGTAGTTTTTGATGAAATATTTTTTCCTATTCTACCTTTCTTTGAAATAATTAAAACAAAAAATTCTTTCCTCAAGTGATTTTTGTTGAAGAATAGTTACTAAATGAAAGTTTTTGAAAAAAGTTATTAAATATTTCCATATATTAAATGATGGATTTTGGATATTAGCTATTTGAATTTAAAATGTAAGGGGTTGGGGTTGGGGTTGGGGTTGGGGTTGGGGTTGGGGTTGGGGTTGGGGTTGGGGTTGGGGTTGGGGTTGGGGTTGGG
>Ga0302186_10000195_pt1 | contig 56035 bp, 48 predicted proteins | sample II_Bog_E1_2_FD_198782 | JGI IMG/M metagenome (GOLD analysis project Ga0302186, IMG submission 198782) | Peat permafrost microbial communities from Stordalen Mire near Abisko, Sweden - II_Bog_E1_1 | ecosystem: Environmental > Terrestrial > Soil > Wetlands > Peat | place: Sweden: Abisko...
ATTGGCTAGTACCATAAGATACTTCAAAATACGTCTTCAATAACTTTAACTCATAATATCCTTTGCAGTCGAAGATGGATCATCAAATAAAAGTAAATTAAACAAGTAAACCTTTATCCTAGAATTAGTAAGCAGCATTAATCAATAGAATAAGCTGAAAAAGATGCAGAAAGCTAATCTCAATCGAAGGAACACAGTCACAGATAATAGAATAAATAAGCAAAACAAAAACGATTCAAGATAACTCGTAAATAAGCATATTCTTTCTCAATGATAGAGAAACTTACAGTAGATTTTCAAAAGATATAAAAAAAAGGAGATGTGGGCATTCCACTTCAATCCCTTTCTCAGAAATATCACATTGGACATGCAGCAATCGTTTCTCTTTATAAATAATGGCTTGAAGATCCTGCAATGGCCAAATACTTAAATAGATAAGAGTAGCCATTGGGAGCTCTCATAGATGGAAAAAGAGAGAGGACTCTTTAGCGATTAAAAATTGTAAAAGAATTGTTAGCAAATAATCCATACTACTCCCATAAGTAAATATCCGACAAGCTTTTTGAAAGGAATCGATCCAAAAAGAAGGTGATGCGATCAGCCATAATCCGCATTATGAAAATAGAAGGATACATGAGAAAAAAAATCAGCTAAAAGCCTCTCAAATAATAAATGGATAGGATTATTTTGCATAGACTAAATTATGCCAACTAATTTAGAGGAAGAGACAAGAACTCAACAAATATATACTACCTCGATGAGTTTTTGTTTCATAAGTATCTTTATAGGGATTGCTTTTGGACGCTTTAAAAGAAGTCAACAGCACCGAGACACTCAGACAAGTTCATTGCCGAGAGCTTTATTATGATTGCTTTGATGTGCCCAAATGGGACTATTTATTGGTAGATTCGAGGAGGAAACTATTCTGAAGAAGAGTATACTAAATTGGTGGGCAAAATATTTAAAAAAATAGGGAATTCTAAACAAAATAATTTAATCATAATAAATAAAAATTCAATTAGGAATATCGGTTTGGCTATCGATCTCATCCAAAAGGAAGGATTTAGTTATATGTAAATGCCTAAGCGTTCTTAGCTTTTGAGTCCTTTGCAGACTTTATTTTTGGACATAAAGAATAAAGTAAAGCGATTGATGATAAGCATGCCAGATAATGCCATTAAGCATCTTTGCGATGTTGTCAATGCTTATTCGAAAGATGAATTAGGTAAGTTCGTTTCCTCAAGTAAATAGTATATGGATTTGGCCTAAAAAAAGCAATATTTTTGAATGATAAAAATGTACTTATATATTAGCAACTATTAAACAACGAAAAAGGGGGATTTATCCTTGTAATTCTATCTTAATATTGAATGCATATGCTTTTTGAGGGGTTTGTTGAAATCACCATGAGTTATTTTTAAATAATGACCAATATAATACTGTTCCCGCCAATCCATCAAAATTCACTATAAATCAAGAACTATCTCATTTTATAGTTATTGTTAACTTGACCATGAAAAATTGCAAACTCTGTAAAAAGCAGTTCAAAAATATATAAGAAGATTATCTCTGCGAGAGTTGTGAGAATGATTTATCTGACTCTGAAGTCATTCGGAAAATTGAACTAAAACGACGCTCAATTCGAAAGAAGATAAAAGACAAAAAGAATGATCATTCGAAATTGAAGGTAAAAGCCCTCCGTTCTTCAACCAACTAAATAAAATCGGAAGCGAATCTAATAAAGAAATTCTCTTATATGATAGGTAATCGATCAATAACAGGCAAATAATATAATTATTTAAGTTACCTCTAAAAATAAACAGCACTGCACGATTAGCAAAAGAATATTCTAGCATAAATTTATTCTCTTTCTTATTAACATCGAAATGAAACTTTTATAAAACTGGAGGAACGGTATCTTAACTTAGGATTTGAAAACGACAAAGTACTGACTTTGCTCCACTATATCTAATAATAAGCCCCAATAACAATTTCTTTTAATGTATTGAGAGATCTTTTCCAAATCGTAAATACGTCTATTGTTTCCTATAATGTGAAAGGATATATTAACATCTGCAATAATATAGAATAAACGATAAAACATCAGCAAAGGGGGAGCGAATCTTACTTTATTATTAAAGAAGGAGTCAGAAGAAGATGTTTGCTTGATGTTGAGTCAAGACATTGTAAAATCAGTAAAGTAACGCTTTAGTTTGGTAAATATCTTTTAAACGTCATTAGTAATAATGAACTGTCCAAAGCATTATAGGGATTATCCAATGAAGATATAGATAAAAAATCTTTGGGAATGTGCAAATAAGTTGAAATATTAGGATAAATTAGACTAGACAGAGATATTGACAGGATATGTGTAAGTTGCAAATAGATAAGACATGACACAATGAGCCTATTAAAAGTCATCGAGCAAAGATATGGTATTAGTTACCAAATATTTTAATCGTGATGTCTTTAATCTGAGGATATTTCCCATAGTGTTTATGCATATTGTTATTGAAATTAAGAAGTATCTAAATTTATTATTTATCCTTCTTTAAGTTAAATCTGATAATCTTGAGATTGCCACTAAAAATAGGAAAGACGATCGTCATCTGTTTTTTAAAATACAATTAGGGAATAATAATATAAATTCCGCATAGAAGAATATATGCCAGTAAGCCGAAAACCATCCATAGAGATTGACTGCAGCGATGAAAGAGATAAATAAAATACTGGTCTTAAAAATGACGGTTACAAAAGAAGCGCACTTAAAAGATAGTCACAACGCATGTTCAGCGAAAAAAAAATCACAGAGCGCAATATCACTACTGAAAAAAATCTAAAGAGCATGAAGAATATCACCTTTAAGCCAAGGAAATAGTTTTAAATTTTCACCCCTCCTGACGATAACAAGGGAAAGTAGGAACAGAAAAAACAGGATTAAACTTTTAGGGGCTGCTGCAATGTCATGTGATCATATGCACTATTTTTTATATATAATTCAAGTAAAATAAGATAAATCTTCTTAAATTTGTATTCAAGTGTGATTTAGGTGAAATGATCAAATAGTGGTAAATTTTGCTGTTCCTGTCGCGTGTCGAAGGGTGGGAATTATCTTTTTCTTCCAGTCTGTACCAACTGCCTTCTAAGACATTACATACAAATCACGGTCATCCAGTTCAATAATGGCTCGTTTACCTATTGGCTTCCCTCTCAGAAACCATTGATAATGAATTGGATGGCATTTTCCATTGCAAAGCCTTAAGGCTATAACTTTTTTTCTTTCTCCGTCTCCATGAAAGCCAATGCCACACTTATTAATATCATAGTAGAAATTACCCTCTGCTGTTAAATCTTCTGCTCCTTTAATGTATGATCCTAATTTCTCTCGCAATTTAGATAAAAGAGGTACATCTTCCCAAGATATAACTCTACCCTTTCCATTTTAATATTCAGGTTCTTGCTTTTCCTATCCAAAGCAAAGATTATGTCTTGCATGTTTTGATACTACCCTCCCGTACATGAAAGCTTTTTAATCCCAATCCAACTTGTACATCTCATCGAAAAGATTACGGCTTGATTAATCAAGAAGACAATCAACTCCCTTTCTAACCACTAAAACACAAGCCTCATCAGCTTTTTCTTTCATTTGAAGACCTTCAATATATTAGTTAAGCGAAACCAGATCACAATGATATCCCTGTTTTTCAAATTTGGCTTTTGATTCTTGTAAATCTTTTGGTGAGAAACCTCTTTCTGCCATTTTGCCGATAATTTGCATTCCCTTATGATTTTCTGCCTGATCACCAAAGGTAATGGTAAAAGTACTCATATCTCTTTTTGTATAAAGAATAAATTTTATCAAAGATTATATCATACTTAAAAAGATTATTCCTGATCTTGTCTGACGAGTTATAATCATATTAAAATAAGCGAAAATATATCAAAATAATATGACTGTAACCTGTCCCATAATTGTATCGCTTTATTGTTGTAGTCATTCATAACTCATTCAGAGGGAGTATTCGTATTATTCTTTTACATTTACCATGGAGATAGATCACAGTCAACTACAGCCTACATTTTCTTTGATTTGTAGCCATGACTTAGTTCGTTCCTTGAAAGTTTTAAAAAATTACTTCGATATAGATTGGTGTTTGATTTAACTTTCTGGTTGGTGAAGTGTTTGCGTCCTTCTTCATTTGTCCGTTTAAATTTCTACATTCCAATAACAGAGCTTGACACATCTTCCGAACTTTCTTTCCTGCATACGTTAAAGGAAGCTCGAAATGGTGGTTCCAAATTTTTAAGGTACATTTCAAGTCCATATGCTAAACAACTTATTTTGATTTTGTTGTGAGTATTTCTTTAATGAACGCTTTCTGATTGACTTTATCTTTTTGGGTAAATCTGCTTAGTAAGCAAAGGGGTTCTTTTCTTCTTTTGACTTTAGAAAATTTATGAATGTCTTTTTAATTTTTCTTCACTTTATCTTTGACGAAGAATTTTTTGAGTCCAAGGTGAACGCATTAACTTCTTGATACTTGGAGGTTATGCTTGAGATTCATGTTATTATGGAGAAGTGATTTTATGCAAGAAGAAGGTATCTCTGAACTGTGTTTCCGGCTATAAATGAGCCATAGTTTTCTTCTATATTAAGTTATATACCCTCTTAATATTAGATAACAAGCTATCAGTAATATTGTTTCACATCAAATGGGCGATGCGTTCAATGTTTTATAAAATGAGTTGCTGAAATTTAACATCAGCATAGATCATTGATAATTTTCTGATTTAGATTTATATTAGTCATCAAATAACTCTATAACGATATGAGTTCGAATTATTCTGAAAAACAACTGAGGAGCTCCATACTCAATGAAAAGCAGGACAATACAATATTCTACTACAGTATTGCAAAGAAAGAGCAAAAGAATTTCAGTTTTCTTACCAACGAAAGACTACTTGTGCTTGACTTTGAAGAGGGAAAACTCTTCTACAGCAACGAAATCAAAAATCTGCCTTTTCGTACTGTCCTTCCGCAGCCGAAAAACGAATTCGCTCAAACTGAGTCAACTCTCGTGAGACATCTACCAAACACTCAGGAAATAGAGTTCACTTTCCAATATAAAAAGGAAAACTGGGTTTGGAAGTTCACTTTTGAAAGCAAAGAGCTGGCGGATGAGTGGATCAAAATGATTGATTTTCAGAAACAGTCTCGCCTCATCAAAGAAAAGGATTTAAAATCACTCAATAAGGCCATTTTTGAAATGCCAAAACTTTAACACGAAAATGTAGATGATATTGTCAAAGAACCACAGAGAGATATCGCTAATGATGAATCACGATTGTTGAATAGCATGATAGCTGTTTCCAGGGTAAAGCCTAATTTAGTGGAAGAAAATAATTCTAGATTGAGAATGGAGAGGAGTGGAATTAAATTTTCAGATTGGAACTATCGCTTTTTTAAGGAAAGACATCTACTCACACTCTACTAATTTCAACGAGCAGCCACAGATGCCTTCTACTCTTCCTATAGCAAGGATCATCTCCGTAAAGAACCTCTGCGTACCTATTAAAACTAAGCATTTATTGTTAAAATAGCCGGCAGATTTACAACCGAATCCAAGGGATTAAAGAATGAGTTTCGTAACTATCACTTTATCCTCGAAGCAACCAGCAAAAAATTAACAGTGGGTGTTCCCCTCTCCTGCTTAGTCGAATACGAAGGAGTGGTCGGACTAGTTAAAGCCAGGTTTTTAGAGAAGGGGGATCCTATAACCTTTGATGATGTCGCTAGAAATGAGATTCATGAGTTAGAGAGATATACCCGCATCAAAAACAGAGTTATTGAGAACTGTGATATCCTGAATATGGCTAAACAATATGACAGCAAGGGGGTAAGGAGAATCCTCATTTACCTCGATAACCTTCAAGAGTATTTACCTTTGAACACGGAATTTCCCAATGAACAGACTCTTATTCGACCTTAGTATCTGCTCGATTGTGTGGATTACTTTGTATATAGCGGTAATCCAGATAAAATAAGCAAAACTGAGTTGAGGCAACTGCGTGAGCTAAGTTTACAAACAGTAGAAAAGGCTAAGGATTTTAGCACGTACTTTTACAAGTAGTCTTTTCCTATATGCCGAATTCTCTAGCTCAAAAACTTAGTTCACGAAGCTGGATTGAACCTAAAGATTTTGCCCTATCTCTACACATCATGTAATAATATTTATGTGAAGCGGTATATTTATAGCGCCATGACTGCTAAAATAGTAAAAGACTACATTTTTCAAAGCATTGTCAAGATACGAGAAAATGACCAAGATTTCTCCTTTAAAAAGTTAATTGAAGAGACCTTCATGGTATTGCTGGAGGGTAACAACAATCGCAGTCATGAACTGTGGAAAGAGCTTTCCCTTGTATTCAAGAAGAAATACAACATACAGCTAAACCATAAATAAATTCTCCCAGGATTTTTCTTCAATTCCCTCATGGACCTCATCCCAGGCATCTACGATATAGATAAAATCAATAAAAAAAAGAAAATATTCTAATAAACAAAAATTATATAGATCGGGTTCGTTCGTGAAACACTGCCAAAAGTGAAATCATATGAAAGGTTTTTGCCAGAAAACATCTAGTCGTTAAAAATCGAGGCCAAATAGAACACTAAGCACGAAGAGGTCTGTAAAAAAATATTGAGTGAATTATTCAACCCAAAGGACCACAAGTACGAGGTTTACTATAGCTTCGGGAGCAATGATGAATGGATGACAGAGTATCTGAGTTTATACTATCCACCAGATAAGCTGGCAGATGAGAATAAGGACAAGATCAAGTTGCTCTATGATCGAGTCAATGAGGAACCACCTTCGTATTTTACTCTCAACCTGACTAAGAATTATTTGGAGTGGTGTAATAAAAAATAAAATACTCAATAGTTTAAAACAGTCTTTGAGAAGGCAATGAGCATCGCGGACTACTGGCTTGATGAGATTCACCCCATACGCAGTGACCTCTTCTAAAATCTATCAGATTATTACTCCATTCTAGGGGTCAATGATGATATGCTAAGATACATGAAGGAATCTCTCAATATCTGCTCCAAATTCTGGGGCGCAAACTCCTCGCAAGTAGGGATCAAGCAATATGAACTGGCTGATCGATTTTTACGGGCAGGCAAGAAAAAAGAATCGCTGTAATATTTTTTTAAAGCCAAAGAAAACATGGAATAGAACAAGACCAAAACCAACAAACTGGGTCTTGCATTGATGAAGGCAGCCTCTATTTACCTCTCGGATTTATAGTATGAAAAAGCAGTCGAGTATGCCCAGCTATCTATTAAAAGATTTGAAGAGTATTAAAAGAGAGTCAATAGTTATGGAATCTATAACGAGCCTTACAAAATTAAATCGTATGAAATTCTAGCTCGTGTTTATGAAATATGCGATAGGAGAACGGAATACAAAGATTTGGCACTTGCGTGCGCGAGGAAGTTTAACCAGACCAAAAATTAAGAAGTCTTCGAACAGATGATCAGGATTTGTTTGGCCTCTGCTATTTTTAAATCCAACAACTAGCGGTGCGAATCTTTCGTAAAATTGTTGCAATCTTTGGAGGAACCAAAGGAATCAACCTATCACCTCACGCCTATCCAGGAATTAATGAAACTGAGCGACGACGTTATTGTCATGGATCGATTCATCTTTCGGTTTGAACATTTTTAGAGATCTCTTTTCGAACTGAATCTAAAAAAGAGGCAGTTAGGCGAGGAGAGCAAAGAGTTCATAGCAATTCTAAACAATGTGGTTGGAGTGGTGGGGTACGATTATATGAAAGGACTGGTGGACGAGAGGATTAGCTATTCAAATTGACATATTTATATTATTGTAATTATAGATAATATTCATGACACATTGAAAATATTTACATGGGTCTTTAAGTATTCTCTCGAAAAAGATCGAGTAATTTGGGTGCTCAATTTATAAAGAGGCCTTATTGATGAACTTTACCGAATGGTGATGAATGAAAGAATTAGTATTGTAATAAATATATGAGTAATCAAAGAATAATAAAAATGGGCAGGACCAAATCGTAAATTGAAGAAGTAAGCTCGCTATCATTCAGATAGAACTCAAGTCCATGCGCAATATTCGATGCAGAGCCGCTTAAATCGATGCAATTATGAATTAATTGGCAATGTTCTCTTCCTCCATGAGCAGTCCCAATGATAGTCCCATCAAAATTAACAACAAGTCCAGTTCAGGCCAAAATATCTCACAGATTCAACAGTTCATCAACAGAAAACTACCGAGCTATTAATAGATCAAGTAATAACTGCCTCAGTTTAAAAAGACTCTCCCTGATAAGAAGAAGCCGATTTCTTCTGTCCATTTCACCAACTATATGAAACCAATTGGCAAGTTGAGTGACAAATGTAAGAATATTTTGGAGCAATAACGTAAAGCGAAGGAGTAAGCGTTAGAGAAGGAGCAAGCATTACTAAAGCAATCAAAATAAAAATCAACAAGGCTGTACAAAAATGTAAATCCTCGCTATAATACTACTAACGATAGATCTTTCATCAAGGACGACGCCATTGCTTAAAGTCGTTTGCACAAATAGCAAAAATAATTGGCAGAAGCTACTTTCAGTCCCAATATTAACAAAAATTATCGAGTCGATGAACCATTTGAAATAAGACTACAAAACAGTAAAATTAAAAAATTGCAAAAGGAGGGTGCGATTTTAAAGACAGCAATGAAGGAATAGACTTATCAGCCTAAAATAAACAGTAAAAACATGACTGAGTCTAAAGTTAAAAAGATATGGAGTTCAACCAGCAGGAACATGTCTCAAGTAATTGCCAATAACAACCGTCTCTCATAATATATTGAATATGAGAGTCAATTGTAAGATGAGAGGAGAAGCAGAGTCAAAGTGAGGAATGCAAGCGATTTTGATTTTATAATTCAATAGACATGATTTTCGCACACATATTTTGGCTATTAATTATTTAAAGGATTATAATGATATGTAAATCCACAAACTAAGTGTCATCATTGCCCCAAATAGAAGGTTCTAGGAACGAACAATCCCATTGATCCCCATCTGTTTTCGATGAATTAATCCGTGATCTTAATACGCGCGAAGCATTCCACCAAATAGAACGTGAACATCATTGCAGTGCCAATGTACATCTAAAGCCAAAAGATGAGGTTCACTGACGTCTTACGCAGACTTTTCGATTGCACAAAAATTATGCCTGCATCATTAAATAAATACCTGGTCCTGCAAAAAGAATAAAAAGGATAGGATAAAAGAAACCAATTGCATAGTAAATGATGAACTCATGGATAATGGCCGAAATGATGAATGTGAGTAACTGTGGGACTGATCGCAACTTTTGGAGTCGAGGAAAGAAGCGATAGAGGTCTACGTATATGTAATAGTAGAGCCAATCGTGCACAACTATATTCCACTTTCGATAGTAAGACCCGAATTAGCATGAGTTCCACCAATCTGAATAGAATGCCCGATCAGGGAAACGAGTGATCTATGACCACATATTCAACCAGCTGTGCAGAAATCCGAAAAATCCCATTATTAGGAACATTACTGAAGGAAACATCAAATTGATTACTGCTGAACTGAGGGAGGATAGGTCCAGATTATTTTACAAATTTTAAATCACGGGTTTGCACCAACTCTGATAAAGCATGAAACCTAAATATAGTTTGATTTACTGTAGTATACACAAGCCAGGAAGTTAATTAAATGAGTGAGAATCCTACGAACTGAACGAACAGGGGTGAGAGTATACTTGTCTCGGTAGATGAGTGTAGGGCAAGACATGAAATAGCTAAGTTTTTTAATTTCTTCAAAGATGTCTCCGTTGATGATAGTGATCTTCCTCTCTTTGCTCTTGTCCTTTAGTTTATCTTAATTATCTGCTTGTAATCCATGGCTGTTTACTATTGTAATATCTCTAAACTAGAAATTTTTGTAAGGATTGTCTGTGAGATAAAGCAGTTTGGTACGAAGATAGCTGTGCCCTTTCATAATCATTCTAATTGATTCAGCCATTATAATAATAACACTTCCAAAACCTAGTCCTTCAACCCGCGAAAAGTGCACAGCTATAGTGATGATGGCTGTAATTTGCAGAATATACAAAGGCCCCCATATGTAAAACCTTGTAATAAGGGAGACTTTTGTGACCAAGATTATGCAGAAGAAAACCATTGTCATGAGGATCCAAGCTAATATTACTGTTTTACCCCCCATGAAAAACGTATAAAGAGCAAGCATGTCAACAATCTCACCTTTCTGTATGTAGCTATCGTATAGAAGTGAAAATGTCAGGATAATGAAACTAGCCACGACCATGTTATAAATAGTTCTAAAGTCGCGTATCTCAAACATTATCGATAACAGCGATTATCTGAATATGAATCTTTTCTCAGGACCCTCTTTGAGATCTTCATAAGGTTTAGTACTATCCTCTTTTTTCATAGGGCTAGCATTTTCCAACAGTTTCTTCCGGAACTGCTGAAGGGAAGCTTGAATTTACCGGTTGAGTTCACCTTCAGCTTAAAGTAGGGAAACATCATTATTGGAGCTCATGGCTAAACTGAATATATTAAGTTTATAAATTCAATAACATTAATCCGGCATATATTTTCTGATCTGATTAATTAACTAATTAATTATGGCGAAAAGGAAATAAAAACATTTGCAACAGACAATAACATAGGAACTAATTTCATGGAGGAAAAACCTAACTCAATAGATTCGACAAGAATCAGGTATCCTTATAATATGATATTTTAATATTAGAAACAAACCAAACAAACCACTATCATTGTATTTGATGCGATAACTCCTTTTATAGTCTTCTGTTAGCCTCTTTAACTTACCTGTCCTCGGCAAGTTGAGTTTCCTTGTCTAAATTAAAGATTTTTCCTGAAAATTTCAGTGATAATCGCCTGAAAATTAGCGCTTGCTTTAAGGCAGTAAATTGATCTTATACCTTTAACTGTAGATAGAGAGTCATTTTATGATCACTTTGCGTAACCTGGAAAATGTTGAGCTGATTAGAGCAATCCTTGCTTTCACTTGGACAGATGTTGTACTGTTGCATTCCACGTTGATACCAAATCTCAAATCCAGAATGTTTAAAGCCAAGAATGCTCTGAGGAATATGTGGAACCTCATCAGCATAGTTCACCACTCTAAAAGTGTTTGGAATGAAGGTAGTCATAAATTGGGCAAATTTATCATTGCCTACTCTGGGTTGACCCATAGTATAAAGCTGATCCACATTTTTGTAAACATTCTGAATGTGAGCTGCGGCCATTACTCCTAACGCACCACCTAGACTGTGACCAGTTACCACTATTTTTGCAGATCTGTAGAGGGCCAACAGACTGTTTAAATTGGCTTCGACTTGAGATTTAACACTGTTGAAGCCTTGATTGAAACCAATGTGAACGGAGCAACCACTGCAGAGCGGGTAGTCTGTGCGAACTGTTTTTAGATTCAGGATCCAGTTTGAGATATCCACACTTCCTCTAAAGGCCACAACTATACTCCCGATTTCTGGAGAGTAACCTGTAAATCCGTAAACACTGCCATTGGAAACAGTTTTGGGTTGGAGTATTTGAATGTGGGAACAGAGATCACAGTTCCAAGATGATATTGAGGCCTAGGATTCATAGGCAATAGCAGAAATGTAAGTGAGTTGAGAGGCCAGCTTGGTTCGGTAAGGAGAACAAATGGTAAATACCAGGAAGAGCAGGATAGCTACAATTTTGATTAAACTCATGGAGATTATATATAATAAAAGCTATTACTTTAATAGCTCTTTGTAAAATTAATACAATTAACAACCTATCTCATTTTAAAAATACCAAAGTAATCCCCACTCTACATGGCACTATCTGATGATTCAAATAATCGTATTGCTGAACTATTTTTTTAATATTATTTTTCCATCAAGCATGAAGAGAAAAGTAACTGAATTTCTTTGATTTAAATAAAATCAGGTCTAACCATTCACCAATGTAATCATTCAAATTAATCATCTACAAGAATTGAAGGAAAGGTAAAATTAAATGTTTGGACAGTTTTACTCCAGTGTAGAAAAAACATTCATGATTTTTAGCTATTTTCGATTGAAAATATAATATAAATCATTTTCGATTTCTAAATTCATTCACAGAAATGCTGAATTAAGATGTCCATAACTACATCCAAGCTCAGATTAATCCTTTTATTGAGCCTCTTGTATGTGAATTGGTGATGAATAGACCCAGTAGTCCCATTTCTTACGCCATAGATTGGCTAACGGCACTTTTTCACAAATAAAACTGCAAGGCAATTGCTTAGATTGCATCAGATTCTGAAGAGGAATGTCAGGACGAAGTGAGGGACCTTGAACGGAAGATTGCTCAAAACAAAGCAAGTAGCAATTATCGAAAGGCTAGAAATGGAGTATCTGAATAAGTTTTTGGAGATTTCAATTTTAAAGAAGACATCCTACTTTCGGGAGGCAACCTTAATGATGATGAAAAGTTAATGGTGAAATCTATCCTCCACAGCTCTATCCTTTTCCAAAAAATTAGCAGCCTGGATGAAGAAATTTTCCTTAAGGCGATCTCCAAGAAATAGACTGAAGAGGATGAGCTCATCATAAGATAGGGTGAGGATGGGGACACGTTTTATTTAGTGGAATCAGGAGAATATGACTGTTATAAGCTTACAGGCAATTAAAATAACTTTGTAAAAACCTATATTCAAGGGTAAACATTCGGAGAGTTGGCCCTTATGTACAACTCGTCAAGAACCTCTTCAATTGTGACAAAATAATCTGGAATATTGCTGACTCTCGACCGGAATACCTTCAGTAAAGTTATGAAATTATCTGCCATCCGCAAACAATAAATTGTTATGAGAGCAATTGAACATCTTTAGTTCTTCAAGACAGATCCCACTTAACTTGTGTACTGATTCAATAATATAGGCATTAACTAATCAATATCCTCAAAGAAGAAAAATTTGCAAAAGGAGACTACATAATTATGGAGGGCGAGGTGGCAACTAAATTTTACATTGTACTCGAGGGAATGCTAATAGCAGAGAAGGCAGATGACCAACTATCGTAAAAAGATGTGTTTTCGTATGTGGAGGGAGATTATTTTGGATAGCTGAATCTTGCGAATGATAATAAGCGATATGCTAGCGTTAAGGCGATGACAGCGTGCAAATTGGCAGTGGTGTCTGGACTCGACTTTAAGCGTGTGTTTGGGGATTTTTAATAAATATTAACGAAGTAATGGCAAAGAAAACTTGATGATTGAATGATACTTTGTTATTTTTAAGATTAATTATCTGTGTTTATTTTTAATGATAACTTTCTTTATAGATTACAATTCGCACAACAAAATTAAATATCACCTTTCTTATTATAAAGGTGAATTTGATAATTTCATGATTGCATTTATTGGCTCGATTAAAAAAAATTTTATTATTAAAAAATACCAAGACGGGGATTCGAACCCCGACATACGGGTTTAAAGTCCGGTGTTCTAGCCATTAAACTATCAAGGTAACTATTAAACTTTAAACTAATTACTTTATAGAGGAGGCTTTATTTATTTTATATGATATCATAGTGACCAAATAAATGTGTAGGAACAAACAAAAGAAAGAATTATTTATATAAAAAACTCTGTTTTGAGAAATTATAAACGAGAAGAGAAATATTTATGTAACAATCGATTTCATATTTATTTAATCATGAATTTTAATCTAAATTCATGCTGTTTGCGGACCTTTTCATGCGAGCGATTTCAATCATATCTTTTCTAATACCCACAAAAATTTTTTATCAATATTCATGGCTCAATATTGATCAGTTCAAAGGCACTAATAAGCATCCGACTAGTAGCTTTTCTTGTTCTCACATTTAGATATGCTATTTAGATGTTTGTGCTAAGGAGCTTGTTCAATATAGTTGAGTATCTGACATCATTCGGCTTTTTTTTCACATGGCTCTATTTTACAATGGTGATGCAAGATTACCTGCTCAAGTCATGTTTGAAGGAAAACCAAAAACAAATTGAAATTGGAAAGTAAATACTATGCTATATAGATTTCAAGATTGGGTCGGCCTTATATATTAGATAGCTATTTGCTCGTAAATTCCGGTGACTGCGCTTTTCTGGCTAATTCTTTACGATTATAATTCTGAAATGGAAGGTACTGATACATTAATTCAGTGTTATAATTCTTAAAGTAAGTAGGAGTGCATGGATTTCCTTTATTTTGCCTGCTAATGGACTATTGTTTTAATTTATATCAGTTTCCAAGAAGGCATCTTTTGGTAATATTCATTGCGGGTACATTATATCTGATTATTAATATAAGTACCAATAACTTGATTTAGGTTTTAGTTTTGCCACATAACCCGTTTATTCCCCACTTGATTGGGTGTCTCTGATGTGCTATGTATGGGTAGCAGGCTGTTATATAATTGTGGCCTTTTCTTACTTGGCTTTTAGTAAAATATGGTCAAAGTATAAGCAATGCAGGATAATTCAAAAAGACATGAAGGATTGCATAAAGTATGATGAATTCGCAGACTAAATTAGTTGAAAAGACACAAATTCATTAAAATATGATTATTTTCTTTTACCATTAATTACTAAAAATACTCTCAATTTGTAAAACTCTTAGAGAACCTTTAATTTTAAAATAGGTGATTAAATATTATATTTCCTATGCTTGCAAAGGTTCAAAATGTCATCAAAAAATACAAATACAAAATATTCGCAGCAGTAAGCTTTGCCGCTGCAGGATACTTCTTCTATCAGTATGCGAAAGAGGAGTGGGAAGTAAAATTGTCCAGCTTCCTTCAGGCTTTATAAATGGGTTAGATCAATGAAGTTATCTTCGAAGGTTAAACTATATTTTTCCGATCCAACAACTCAGACTGGTATCGTGCATGCATCGGCAAATTTGCTATCTAATCAATCTTTTAGCTTTTAACGTAAGGTTTGTGATATTTAGGAATAATAAGATTGTATTTTCTACGAGATAAGCTGTAGTGAACGATTAGATAGTTGAATTAGGAGTGTCGACAATCATTTCTTGTGCCATTTTTAAATATTTCTTTCAACAAATGCATTAACCTTCCTCCAGCATGAGCTTGAAAGCCAATATTTATGATAATGGTGGATCCTTAGATGATTTCTATGGAGGAGAAAAGATTAAAGAAAAGCTTGAAGAAACAATTGATTTTTTGCATAGTCCTTAAAAATATTAAAAGATGGGAGCAAGAATTCGAAGAGGTGTGCTATTTTACGGGCCTCCTGGTACTGGAAAAACTATGCTTGCTCGAGCTTTAGCCACTGAGTCTGGATGCGAATTCATCAAAGCTACTGCGTCTGAGTTTATTGAAATTTTTGGTGGCCTTGGACCTAAGCGAGTTCGTGACTTATTCTAAACAGCTAGAAGGAGTTAAAAGGGCTGCATAATATTTATAGACGAAATTGATGCTTTGGGCAGTCGACTGAACGACCTGCGAAATAATCACTAAACAACATCAACTATAAATCAATTCTTAAGCGAAATGGATGGATTTTCCCCCATTTAGAAGGTCGTGGTCGTTGCAGCAACGAATCGAATTGATTTGGTCGATCATGCCATTCTAAGATCAGGTAGATTTGATATCAAGGTGCATATTTAACTGCCCGATAGAACTGATAGGGTAGGAATATTCAAAAAGATATTGAAGAGAAAGTTAAATGATCTTCATGAAGTCGATGAAAAAATGATCAACTTCATTGGCGACCACTCGGAAGGATGGTGTGGTGCAGATATATAAACTCTAATAAACGAGTCCATATACATAGCCATTCGCTAAAACGTAGGAAAGGTCGATTCATTTCATATCCAATAAGCCTACGATGAACTTGTTTGCCGCCGTAAATGATTTTAAATATTTATTGATATGATTGTAAGGATATTAAACAAAGAAACAACAAGATACGCTTTGAATTAGCATTTTCATTTCAGATTTAATAATTTTAATCTTTTAAATCATAGAGCCGAACGATCCTGTAAAGAATTGGCATAATAATTTTATGTATGAATTTAAACCCTATAGATAGTGCAAGGGTTATCTTCTATTTAATTCTCAATTTCTAAAAATGTCGAAAAGTCAAATCAAAACTACTCCTGAAGCGGATGACTTTAATATACTACAACCTCTCTTTAAAAAATATCCACCCAATGAGATCTTATCTAATAAATACGCGCCTGATGCAGTACCGCAAGTTAGACTCATGTAAACTTTTAGTCATTTAGAACCACTAAGGATGCGCGATTAAATAACATACACTTTGTACCACCCAAAGCTAAAAATAGTGAATTGGAACACTATGCTGATCAATTTAATTTTTTTGATTATCTTGGCCATCACTATTCAAAGATAATCAACCAAATAGTCTATTTGAAATTTAACAACAATAAATATAACCTAATGGCTGATGCTAAACTTAGAACCAGAATAATGCCGGCCTTCTATGTCCCCTTTCAGCACATTTACAGCAAGGAATCCACTTCATTTACTCGGCATATGGGATTTTAGTTTCCAGTAATGCAGGCCAACTCATATTTCCCCACCTCAAAAAACAATCGAGGCTGTTCTCTTGATCCCATTTTCAGTTCAACCTATGAATCTGGAAATTTGTTTGCCGCTATTAGAGTATATATGGCATAATTTAGAAAAAACCCTTTGAGTATGATCTAATCCTGCAAAATGACACTAACAGCTGCGAGAGTGCAGGCTGGTTTAATTTTTCAGTTCAATTTTAGGAGTAGGGGTACTATACTTTTAGAATAGTCAATATTGTAACATTTAATTCATATAGACCACCGATATGTCCTAATTATTTGGGAAAGGCTTAAAGATATCGTATTTTAATTTAAATAATTTTGAGGAAGAGCACACAAATAAAGTAGGCTAAAACTGGGGTTTATGTGGTGAGAATATTAGATTTAGTCAAGGAAATATATAAAGATAAAACAAGAGGGGTCACAAGTACTATTAACTCTATTTTTAATATAAGTGTAGAAACAAGCATGACTCTGTCGTATTTGCTCTCGATGCACCCTATAACACAGTGGAGGCTGCTAAATTTTATGACAGAATTATTATGAAAAGAATGAGAGGAATGATCACCATCGAAAAATAATAATACGGGACAACTATTCAAGGATCTTCTCTCAATAGTTTTATGATAAGTCGTAAAAAAACAGGAGATGCAGCCCAACTATATTCTCAGTTGTTTGAAAGTAATCCTAAAAGCAAATAAAAAAGAAGATCAACAAAACTATCTCCATACTTGAACCAAAGTTAACCAATAGTTGATGGCCCCAATAAAAGCATTATCATTATTGGTCGACTGAATGGTGTAGATGTTTCAAGCTCTTTCATGGTCGAGGGCATGGTGGAGTACCTGTTCTAAAATATTGAATTTGACTCTTTAAAAAAGATTTACAATTTTTATTTCATCCCCTTCGCGAATGTCGACAGTGTCAAATACGGAAATAATACAACAAATCTCACCGGTTGTAATCTCAATGGTAACTGGAAGCACCCAAGTAAATAGTATCAACCCGAAATATTCTACCTCAAGGAATACATGAATGAAATTAACAAAAAATATCCTATTTCTTTAATCATTAACCTAACAGGATAACATTAAAAGTATTTTTGATATGATTTAGTCTCTTTACGTCGATAATAGGAGTCAGTAATAATTCTGAAGAATATGAAGACAGTAGAGTATATCCGTATATCCTCTCAAAGAGGAACAGAATAATATCGTTTGAGAATAGTGTTTTTATGGAAAGAAACCAAAATAATTCGATGTGCTGCGTTTTGAGTTAACTCTATCCGAAAGCCTTAATTTATCAATTCAATATTTCTAGATTCTACACTCTCAAAAAAGCGGAGGATTTGAATAATAGCTCAACACTTTAGGAAACAGAGTTAAGACAATGTAATGGAGATAACTACCGATCGTTTGGGCGATAGTTAATATCTAATTACCTTGAGCATGTGAAACTCTATGATAAAAATCTGCTGCTAAGAGAGAAGTGGGACAATTAAATCCATGAAATTGAAGGTAAGATAACTAGAAAGTCCTATAATTTTTTTGAAGATAAGAAGATTGAAGACAGGTTTCAGGAAGCCTTTTATACTATTCAGAAGGAAAAGTTTGCATAAAGTAAAATTCTATCAACTGTTTCATCAAATATTTCTTTAAACTCCAAAAACGTTATCACAGAGCCTGCTATTGCTTCCCAATCTGTCAGAAGATAAAAACTAATTGTGGGTAAACTTCCAAATTCCTTCAAGGATGCAAGAAAGAGTGAAGGATATTTGAGATGCAATATTGATTCAATTAACGAAGATGGTTTAATGCCTCGACTTCGATCAAATATGAAGAAAACATCTATCTTAAACGATTGTAATATTTTTGAAGAAGGATATATTTCAAGTCAAAATTTAAGGAAAAGCAAGAAAAATAAAGGATTTGTGTCTAAATAATTGCGCAGGAAATAATCTACTTCAAAAATGCTTCGAAAAATTAAAATTGAGGAATATGGCAAAAAAAGAGCTAGCAGATAAAAATTCCAAGAGATCTTAAAGCGTTCTTGAAAATGATTAATTTTATTGTTAATTTTACTGCTTCATTTATTTGTCCGAACAAAGCAGTTGAGTATTTTATCGGAAATGCTGAGCAAATGTGGATTAATTCTATTAATTTATTAAGATAAATTAAAAACTTTAAATTATTAATTAAATTATTGATTTCGGTACATTTTACATATATTTTAATCTGAAATCCTAGCAATAAGATACTATTATTTAAAGATCAATATTCAAGATTTAAATATTTGGTTGATGGGTGTTATGACTAGTTTCTAGTTTGTAAGAACATATTTCTTAATTTAATTCTTTTCAATCAAACTGTCTATTTATGATGAATATTAGTGAATGGCAAGGATAAATATAAGCCCTAAATTAATCAATCAATTCCATATTCAAATTTGTTAAATTTCTTTAGGTTGTTCAGGGAAGGAAAGTATTTGCTAAAATTTTTGGCCAAGTCGAGGACCCGTCTACTCACTTCAATTAACTCTTCTTCCTTTAGGAAAAGCAGGCTGCATATTGAGAAAAGCCTTCCCTCAGGTTCAGCAGCTGGGTCAACCTGTTCTAAAGTCTTAAGTCCTATAAAAATAACTGCTCCTCCAAGAAGTGAAGGACTTTACTCTGACAAATCAGAGTTAAAAAGCGTCATTTTGGAAAGATAAAGAATGATCTTTTGGAAATATTTGAGTGATGACTCCTATAACGCTAATTTCAATTATTCTATATTATGGAGGGTGTACCAACTGCATGACGAGAAATGTCATATACTGATACATTTTCGATCTTAAAATCCAATGTATTTATTATGTCAGACTCCTTTTATAGAATCTCTGTTCTCTTGAATTTTTTTCGAGCTATTTTGTCGTAAATGACGCTCAGTTTTAAGGGATGAATCTCTTCGTACTTGGCAGCAGAAAACATAGCTGTAACTCCAATAAGATGCAAATCTTTAACTTCCAGTCGTGAAGCACTATTTCTCAAAAAGGCATCCATAATGTAAACGCTTCGAAAGAATGTTTCTTCCGTCATTTTGTAGGATGAAAGAACCTCTATCATCCAGTCGACCATCTTGGATCGCAAGTTGGAACTGATATCATGTCTTTCAAGTATCCCCTTTGATTACTCAGATTTCTCACAGAGATACTAGATTATATCTGAAGAGTAGTCTTTAACAATCATTTGAGTGTATGTTTTCTTTAGTTGTTCGGGCATTGAGTCACGACGAAGGAGAGTGTTGATTGTGTTGGGAGTAGTGGAGGATGTAGTGGACTCACTGATTCTATGTTCCAGTTTTGGCTGACAAAGAGGTATCTTGAGAGCAAGATCCTTGGCTCTATTAATTTTGGCGAGGGGCATGTTAAGAACATTGCTATTTTCTTTGTTTTCCTTGTTGTCCTTTTGATCCTTGGCATTGAAGGACTCTCGGATAGCAAAGGACTGGGATCTGTATGGTTTTGCCTAATATCTCATCTAACGAATATATAATACTAAATTAAAAGCAGATATTAAATCAATGCCTAATATAATTTAGTATTAAACTTATTATTCGCCTTTTTTTATATCGACCCGTAATTAATTGCCATTTATAGTGGAGTTTAGCCTTTATAAGAGTATTTAAATTTATGTTTGTAGCCGAGGCACTCTTCAGTTTTTCGAAGGCTACAATGGCGCAGCAATAGACTCAAAAACAATAATAATAGCAGCCGGCAGATTCTAAGTCTGATAAACATGAAGAATAAAAAGGGAAATCCATTGATTCTCGCAAAAGATAACGGTCTAAGTCTTTGGATAAGTAATAGAAATAGCAATGCCAAAAAGGAGAAAAAGAAGAGGACAATAACGAAGATGAAAAGAATTAGATTATTTATCTTAATTTTCAAAAGGGAGAGAAGGTTTTAGTGGAGCAATCCTATTAAAATGGATGGTGGTTCGGTCATGTCATTAAAAACCCTAATCATAAGGGCTTCTTTCCATCGAATTACGTGAAAGTTGGAGCAAAACCGCCACCGCCACCGCCACCTCCTTCCCCTGAAAGAGAATAGGAAGAAGAGCAATAAGAGTCATAAAATTAGGAAGATTAAGGAGAGTAACCTCAAAAGAAAGCTTATGATTATAAGGCTGACACATAACTTAATCAACAGCTCGAAGAACTCGGGTAGGCTGAGAAAGGAGCGCTCACTAGCGATTATTATCATGGCATTACTGGATATAAATATGTAAAAATTAATGAAAATAACAAAGGAGTTCTAAATGGAAACTACGTAAAGTATGATGTTGCCACCGGATTAGCCAGAGTTCCAGTCAAGGACCAGGCACCTTGCTCCAAAGCTGTCAGACAGATGGGATATTACTTTGATTACCACCAGTGGAACTAAGAGCGAAATCGGAATCCAGAAGCCTACAGGAGCCGTCCCGACCCCAAAAAGAAAAAGAAAAAGAAGCTGCGTCTTTTGGGAATGGGAAAAGAAGGATGATATAAATAAGAATGATATCCTTTATAATTGATGCAGTTATCTAAAATCAGTTATGATTCTTTAAAGATAACACTTAAGGAAAAAATAATTTGAGATTTATTGATAAATGATTGAAGCCTTTCTAGTTTTATTTACCTGATCGTCCTTTGAGTTTTATTCTCATGATCACCTCATTTCTTTAATTCTCATCACTTTATTTATAAATTGATTTAATCAACAAATTGTCCATTATACTTAGACATGGAAAAGAACTAAGCGGAAAAGACATTTCAAGACAAGTTCATCGGTAAAACATTGAAAGTCATGACCAACAATAACAGGATCTTCCAAGGAAAACTTATGGGCGTCGACTATAAAGGTAATCTTATACTCCACTAATCTATTGCCGAAATAAACAGCGATCAAAATTGCCCTCTGAACTACGAGCTATAAAATGCTTACGATCAAAAAATCGAATATAAGCCGGCTTAGAATCTTACCGAAGAGTAGAAAGTTAAAAAAACAAGAGATTACATGGGCACCCACTATTATTTCGGAGCGATTATGATTACTGGCACCGATATTGCCAAAATATAGCTCCTCCTTTCACCCCAAGTGCCTTAAAAAGTAACTTAGTCTTCATAGTCATCCAATTCAATATCGAAACCACAGTCATAAACTGTAAACTGATTAATATGCATGGATATCATAGTGTCATAACTCATTCCCAATCGTCACCCAGTTGGTGCGTAAATTATTCCTTCTCCCAAATATCTCAAGATAGTATCCATTTGGCACAAGCTTTTAAATGTATTCATAAATTTCAGTTGGTTTTTGACTTTGGCCTCTCCGATAACTGAAGATGACATCTGATGCTATGTTTTTGTTGTATTAGGTGAAATTGCCTTTATAACCCACTAAACATGTTTACTTAGCATGCTGGAGGTAAAAACCGTGCCCTTTAGCTATTTTTCCATTCACAGTCTTCTTGACCCAGTTTATGGAGTCCACTACCTTATAACCCCATTTTTTTTACATCACGTTAACAGTAAACTGAAATTTGGCGTTGATCACCCAAATAAAGATAAAACCTTCCTTTTGAAGTAAAGGAACAGGGATCAGTTCAATGGCCTCATCACTGAGGCTAGAATATTGGATTGCGACTCCTCTTGAGGGCTGACTTGAAGACAATCTCCATGGAGGATCCATCATGATAACGTCAAACTAGCGATGAGCAACCTCCAGTTGTTTGCTAATCAGATTCTAAAAGTCGAACTTTGTGACGTCTGCGCAGATGGGTACCGAATTATCTCCTACATATGATTTTGCTTCTAATTTACCAAACATGTACTAGTGGTCATTTCCTGTTCTTTGAAGTATATCTGCTTGTATTGCTTTATTTTGTGAGTCACTTATGCTAGGAGCGACGCCAGCTTATTTTTATCAGTTGACAGTCGGTCGATTATGTAGTTATCATCGTAGATTTGAGAGCTGTTTTATTCACTCAAGGAGTCATCTTCAGGGCACTATAACTTATCTGTGGTTTTAGCCTTACGTCGTCGCTTAGGAGCTTACTCTTCCTCGGGCCAATTCTCCTCTTCAACTAGATCTTCCTCAACAAACTCTTCCTCTTAAGGAATCTCTTCTTAGTCTTCTACAATATCTGGTTGCTAATTTTGGTTCATTCGCGCCAATATAAACTATGAAAAGTGATAAACTTGCAACATTTAAATAATGAAGAAACTCAAAATATTTGAGTGGATATGAGTTTGCTCGAAGGATCAGTCCGAAGACAATTTAAATAAGAATACCTATTTAATATCAGCAAATGTGTTCCATATTTACCTCTAGTAAGTTTCAAAAATTATGATGTCTATCATTGAATATTCAACGTTTAATTGACTTGTGAGGGGTCACAATCGAACAAAACCTCGTATAAATATTTTTTGAACTAACTATCCTGGAAAACTGTATCAATCAGAGCCAGTTTTTGTCTCTAGGTCTTGTAGCTCTCCAGATCATATTTGCTGAATATCTTTTCAAGATTAGTGGATTCAGAAGAAATATAATCCAGATATTCTCTTAGAAATTATATTTTATTTTTGATTCTCCTCTCAATTTGACTTTCATATTGATTAGATAGCTATTACTTGGGCTGTTTCTTGCCCTGGATAGATTTTAACTTTGGCTCTGATCTTTTGAAAGTTGCTCTCTCTTTTTTCCTTTCTTCATATTACTTAATTTCTTCGTCTAGCATTTCTGATTTGTTCTTTGCAGTTTGGCACTGTTTATTTAAAAATTTGATTTCTAGTTGTAGTTCACGTTCGTAGTTGTTGTTTCTCTTGAGATCCACCTTTAGTGTATCATAAATTTTATTCATTTACAATGCTTTTTATGACTCATCGTGGTATATTTTTTAGTGCTCGCACTTCATGGTTAGAATGCTGTCTTTGACCACCTCATCATTACGTTTTTATTGCAAGATGCGATAGTTCTGTTGCGCCTACTGTAAACTGGTTTTATATTTTAATAGAATCTTCTCTTCCATTGATACTAGCTCTTTCTGCATCTTCTGGCCTAAGTCATCTATGAGTTTATTGATGTTTTAGTTGAGTTAGTTGGTCTGGGTTTATGATCTGCATAGGGGCAGGTGGGATGAATTCACATTTTCCATTTGTATATTCTAATAATACTAAATTATTCTAAATTACAGTCATATAGTAATGAATTGAAAATCTTTTAATATTAAAAGAAATAAGAATACTATGACAAGATAAAATTGAAAATTTTGTTAATCATTTGACGCTGCTTAGAAAAGCTTTATTAAATATAATCAAGAACTAATTAGCATTTGGAAATAAATAAAATTGGTAGGCATTCATTTGTTTTTAAGTTACTTTCCCCATATTTAATTTTATTATTATTAAACACCAATGATAAACAAGTAAGATTCAATTGGCTCTAATTTTTTGTACAGCTGGACCAAAGACTATGTAGATGTAATAAGGACAAATAATTTAGCTGTACTTTCAGAAGGAAACAATCAAAAACTAGAATATTGGCCCCGATAGCAATATTGAAAACAATTAAGGTTATAAGGAGTGGAAGGATTGCTATAAATAAATGGTAATAAAGGATGAACCCTAAGCACTCCAAACTTCCTTTACAAAAATTAAGCAAAGTACTCATTCTATAATTTTAAGAGTAATTTAACCAAGCATATTTTTTGGATTTTATAGGTTATCAAGGAAACTTTTACCTATCCATTCTCTTTTATTTTGTTGCAGAAAATATTCTCAATAACTAATACGATTCTTTTTCGAACTTTTTGCTTATTTTAGGGATTATAGCCTTACAGTTTATCAAGATGATTGCCCATCTTCATTCAGAAAATAAATTCAGGCAACTTGGAGAAGTAATGTACCGCCATGTCGCCACTGCCATTATTTAAAAGTCCATGAAATGTTCTATTTTGTGCAATAAGCAGTTTACTACCAGCGAAATATCAAAATTTATGCACTTAGATTGTTAAAAACTACTCCTTTATAATTATTGGAAATCAACAGCCATATTTAATATGATAGGCTTGATTGTAAACTCTGTAATAGTAATTTTTCTGACAGGTTGGGCTGGTTTAATTGGCATAATAACCTTGTATATCTGCATATCTGTTCGCCTATTTTTGAATGAGAAATGGAATGAGTTGTAGGAGTCTCTTTCGTAGAAATCAAATGATAGAATAAAAACCACCATCGATATATTTGGAATAATAAAATTCATAAAAGTAAACGCGTATTAACTGATCTACTTTAACAAAATTCAAGAGTGCCGATAGAAATAGATTGAAAGACTGCAATCCAAATTTTGTTTTGAGTTACTACCACTTTTAATGGTGATGATATCAGTTAAGTTAGCCATTTTGATTATTGGTTTGACTTGGATAGGATTTAATCATTAATTCAATGCTGCTCTTATGCTTGGTGTTAGTCTTGCTTTCAATTATAGTAATTTAGTTATTACTCTGATGAATATTACATTAATCAAAAACACTAATATTTCCTTGAACCAGATTTCGGATTATTTAAAGACTGAAGAAATGGACATCACTCATATTCAACGACAGAAGTCAACTTTAGATGAAGCCATTAAAATTTCAGGTACCTTCTATTGGAAATCGTAAAATTCCAAAGAATTTATCACCTAAGAAAATTGGCATCTTAAAAATATTTAACTGAATATTCAAAAAGGATAACTTGTAGCTGTCATTGGCAGATATGGTAGTGGTAAATCATCTATTGTTAATGCTATACTAGGAGAAATGATGCATGAGGGAGATGCTTCGGTCATAATCAATGGATCGTTGGCCTACGTCAGCCAAAAATCATGGATAATGAACGCAAGCATACGCAATAACATTCTATTCGGACGAACTTTTGACTCAGACCTCTATAATAAAGTTATTTATTATTCCTGCTTAAAGACAGATTTAGATATCCTCGAGGCTGGAGATTAAACCATTATTGGAGAGCGTGGCTGCACGCTGTCGGGCGGACAAAAGGTACGTGTCTCTCTGGCAAGAGCCCTATACAGTCAAGCATAGATCATTATTTTGGATGACATACTGAGTGCCCTTGATGCTCACATTGGAGCCTTCATCTTTACTGAAACCTTGAAAAACTATAAAAAAGGTACAACTATTCTGTTGATTACCCACTCCCTTAGTTTTACGAAGTACACGGACAAAATCGTAATTATCGAAGAAGGTCGCATCTTGGAGCAAGGCAGTTATTAAAAGCTAAAAAATAACTCCATTTTGATGACTATTTAGACAGCGGGGCTAAAAAATCACAATGGACAGAAATATTAAATAATGAAATAATCAGAATCTCCTTTTTCTGTATCTATTGTGTAATTTAGAAATTTGATGTAAATGACTCGGAATCTATAATAAGCGAGTATACAGCTTTCAAGCAGTATTTATAATTAAATGGAGGTTGTCTATTCAAAATAATTAGTACTGGATACATGTTATTGTTGGGAATATCAACAGCTATGGGGCTTATTTGGCTTAATATATGGGCAAATGCCTCGAACTTTCACGAGACCTATTTTGTCTACATATATTTTGTCCTAATGATAGTATGCAGTATCTTGGCGATACTGATGGCTAGAATTCTTCACAAGTCTTAAATATTCACAACAGTTCACAGTGGTATGATACGAAGTTTATTGTTTGCTCCTCTCAGCTATTTCTAAAAAACACCAATGGATAAAATCATTAATCGACTCTCAAGTGATCTTAACACAAATGACAGGACTATCGTTACAGATTATTTTTGTTGCTCCACTAATTTTGGAGTATGTCTTTCCTACGTTTTTTGTATTATGGTGGTCTTTGTTATCTACAATGACCCCCTTTTGATATTAATTTCAATGTGCTACTTTGGGATAATTGCCTATGTTTACTATAAGTTTTTGGTGACTTGCCGTGAGTTACATCATTTGGAAGAAGCAGCTAAGATTCCGATCAACAGCACTTTCAGCGAAACTCTCAGTGGTCTCTCAACCATTCGTGCCTATGGAGCTGAGAATCAAACTAAATCAGCCTGCTTTCAAAACATTAGCCTATTGGGTAGAGTCGTCGTAGTCACAGCTGGAGTAGACTCATGGCTCAAGTTTATTCTCACATTTTGCTTTGCTGTCTACTCCATCTTCATTTTTGCTCTGCTCTACTATAGGAACTACTAAACTTCCTACGATATCCTTTTGCTGTTCAATGTGCTTGCCATCAATGAATTTTTCCAAAGAGCTAATATGAGCCTATCTGATTTTTTAACTCGCCTTCATTCTTTGGGGCGATGCCAATAATTATCAAATATTGAGCCTGAAGCGAGTTACAAGAATTAGTAATAGAACTTGCCTGAATTAAATCTATTAACTAACAACAATCCTCCCCTATTCAAAAGAGGAGAAATTAAGTTCGTTAATTTTTCAGTTAGCTATAGACCTGAACTAGGGAAGGTACTCAAGAATATCGGCTTAACTATTCGGGCAGGAGAAAAAGTAGGTGTCGTAGGGAGAACAGGTAGTGGCAAGTCAACACTACTTCTGTCCCTCCTTCGCATTCTAGAGGCAGGAGAAGGTCATATTGAAATCGACGGGCAGGACACATCGAAGATTAGTCTTCAGGTTCTGCGGTCCAACATGAACGTTATCCTGCAGGACCATTTCCTTTCTGCTGGCACAATTCGTGAGGTAACTCTTTGTTAATTAAGAATGTTAACCCAACCTGCAACTGCTCAGACACAGACATTATTAAGGTATTAACTCTGTGTGGACTTTGGGATGATTTGATTAAGAGAGATGGACTTAACACTGAGGTAGCTGAGGGAGGAGATAATTTTAGCGCGGGTGAGAAACAATTACTGGCAATCGCAAGGGCAATGCTGACTCCAAAACAAATTGTTCTCATTGATGAGGCAACGGCCAATATCGATATGCACAGTGATTAGCTCGTTCAAGATTTGATGAATAAATAGTTTCGTAATTGCACAGTGTTGACAATTGCCCACCGAATCACAAGCGTAGCGAATTCAGATCGCATCCTCGTACTGTAGAAGGGCGAAGTAGCTGAATTTGACACTCCTCAGAGACTTCTAATGAATTCCAGCTCAATATTTTCGCAGCTTTATGCCTAATCAGGTAAAAAAATAAATTGATTAAATAGATATTGATTATGATAAATATTCTTTTAGCTAATTATCACTGATGATCTCGAATTTGACGACACATTTGAATAAAGGTTTCCATAAAATATATAAGATAAAGATATTTTCTAAGCGAAATTATTTCATTTATTGTGCAAATAAATAGTTAAGATGAAATTATTATTTCAATAATACATTTGTATTCTATCAGAAGAATACTTTAGAGACTTCTTTTCACAATTTATACTTATAATAATAAAAATAATAGTATAAACTTTGCATGATAATAAACAAAGGCAAAGGCATATACAAGTGCAAACATCATTCCTTGCTATCTTTGGGGATAGCATTGGCCAGAGCTCTGGAATAATAGGGCATAATATGGGCCTTGCTGAGATTCATTTCCAAATGATCGAAGCACACAATCGTATGCTTTTCAGCGTACTACTATTTAGACTTATTGAATTTGTACATTCTAGGTTCCACAATGTCACTTGCGCTTTGATATCTTTGACTGAAGTGGGTCAGTGCTGTTTTCCAGCTGTTTGAAGCCATGCCGCTAAATAACAGTAATGATACATATCGATGGCTTCGCCGACAGTAGAGTGGTAATTTGCTACTGCATTAGCACTGAGATCATCTCCAAAAGTTGCTTAATGTATCAATATGGTAGAGTTTGTGGCTGCCTCAGCAAACTAAATGCAGGGTCTAGTATCACCCGAATAGCTAATCTTTACCCCAGAAGAATGTGTGACAACTATTCCGTAAGATTGTGGGCAGTGAATAACTGGGCAAGGTTTAAATTCGACAATACCAATTTATTTTAAGTAACTTTCGAAAAGTGGAATAACTTTGGCTTGATTTTTATAGTAAATATTGATGACTTCGTCCCATTCAGGTTTCTAAATACAACAATGCTTACAATTAAAGTTAGCTGCTCTTAGCTTTCTTAGACGTCTTCAACTGATTCCTCGACCATTTCGCTTTTAACAGCTTTAAGTGGGCAGATTGGGGTTACTAATTGCCTTTATTATTTGGACATTGTCCCTTCAAAACTAGCTGGCTCTCCTCTTAAACTTTGAGTGAACACTATCTCGCAACCTTAGAGTAAATTTTCAATGTTATTTGAGAAGGAATGAAACCACGGAGCGACATTTGCCGGAATAATCAAAAATAATTTGTTTTCTTCAAAACTGAGATGGTTTTTGCGGATTATAGCATTTCTCTGACTGATTAGATCCAATATGCCGAGGTTGTGATCTGAATGGATATGAGTGATGAAGATAGTTCTTAACTTCATAATCATTTATTCTAATCTTTAAAATCCATAGTGTTCTGCCATTTGAATATGTGATCCCTCCCCACAATCAAACATCATCAGTTCCTAAGGTGTGAGCTCGACCAAAATACTTGAAACATTCCGATATCTTGCCGGCTTCATAGACCCTGTTCCTAAAAATATGACTTTGGGGTCAATCAGTTTAAATTTATTTCGCATTTATTCTGATAATTCTATTGTTTAGTTTGTAGATTGAATCTCATTTAACTCATACTTTTTGTCTTATATCATAAACGATTTAAAACCCCAGCTTTTTTTAGGAGCTACAATTAATTACTCACACCGTCTGTACGCCCGTATTTTCTTTTCAGGAAACATCAAATCAATTGACTAAGTATTTCCAATAAATTTCTTAAGATAGTTAAGTTGTAAATTTAGTAAATCTGGCATGCACAGGGGGAAATGCTTATGTAAATTCGATATTAACTGCACTTGTGCGCTTAAGTTTACGAGCTCTTCAAGAGAATCTTTTGAATTACGATATTTTCGATTATAAATTGTATGTTGAACAGAATCTGGAAAATAGGACAGAAACTGCTTGAATTCTTGAGATTATATGATGTCCGGATCTTAAACAATGTGGACGATGCAGTAGGTAAAATTTTCTTTGTTATGGAGGTATTTTTTTAACACCTAGTGATTGAGGATACTTTGAATAGATTAAAGACTGCTGTAGTGGAGGATAATGACATTAGGACTTGGGCTGTCAGGTTATTTTACCTCTTAGAATTTTACAATCTTTCCGTTTATCTACAAATATCCTACTTTTTGTATTTCAGCGATAGCCTTTCCCTTTATCCCAAATTGCTTGAGCTTGTCGGCTAATATTTTACCAGGAAGAGGTCCAGGTTCAATGATATAGTTAGTCACATGTTCACCTTTATCCATTATTTGAAAAGGTGAAATCTTCAAATCCTCATTCTGGAAGACTCTAGTTTCAGAATTATAGTGGATTGAGGCATCATTTTGATCTTTCTTATCGATATGAGTGCTGATAAATTCATTGAGATTGTTGAAAATATCTGAAAAATCCTATCTTTTAATCAATTCTTGAATTGACTAAAAGTTGTTTATGCCCTTTCGTATTTTGCCTGACCAATCACAATAAGAGATGGGCGCGGCCTTGAATCCCATTTTGTATCTCAACTCTTCCATATATTTAAATAGTTTTTAATCCAAATAAAGCTTACTTTTACAGCTGCCTCCTCTTTCAAACAAACTAAGTAGTAAGCCAGTGAGTCCAGTTATAGCTGCAGTGTTGGATTTTGTAAAAAAATAATAGGCCCCTGCTGGCATTCCTATTCGATGCTCCTTCGTAAACCTCTGAAAGCTTGAAGGCACATTAAAAAGATATTTATTATTGTCCGTCGATATCAGAATGGTTGGAATATCTTGCTTGAGATAATTCTCAATCAGTTGAACAACAATACGCATATTTATATAAGTTTAATTCTTTTATATGCCATAAATAACTTTATTGTTTTGACACATTCCTGCCGGGTAGGAGCTGCAATCCCATATTGAAGACTGGATAATACATATATCTTTTAAAAAATACTTTAAATAAGTCAATCTCAACATTTTCTCATTGTATGTTGGATGGTTTTCAAATTTTGTAATCAGTATTTATTGATGTAATAAAATTATAAATAACATGAGCGAAAACCTAACTATAAGTCTCGTTAATGATGACACTGAAAACAGACATTTCATGCAATCCTCATAATATAGAGAATCTTCTGTCAAAGACGAATCAATCTATCATGGGGAGACCGTCCAAAATCCTAAAGATTTGCGAGAAGAAGCCTTAACATTTCTAAATAACTATAGTAAACTTGATGATACCTTCCCTTTGACTACTCTAAAATAGTCAGCGCAGATAAAAATCAAATACTATAAATAATCTGTATATTATGGCGAGTTTCATAATGGCAAAAAACATGGACTTGGAATCATGATGTATAAAAATTCAAGAATTTACGAGGGAGAATGGTATAACGATCAGAAGAAGGGATATGGAGCGGAAAAATTTCCAAATGGATGCTATTTTAAAGGGCAATATTTGAATGGTAAGCCAAGTGGAGCAGGAAGTTACAGTTGGCCTAACGGTTAATGTTACGATGGATAATGGCTCAATGGATTTAAACATGGTTCCGGAATGTGGCGAGGCTTCAAGGGAGACTCTTATAAAGGTGAATGGAGATTTGGAAAGCCTGAAGGTTATGGAGTTCATACTTGGCCAAGCGGAGACACCTATGAGGGTCAATTCAAGTAATGTTTAAAACATGGAGAAGGAATATAAAAATTTGCCAATGGAGATATCTATAAAGGACATTATATTAATGGAAAGCCTTCAGGGTATGGAGAGTATTATTGGTTTAATGGCAGCTTTTTCAAGGGCAATTTTATAAATGGACTACGTGATGGAAAAGGCCGATGGAAGAGAGCAGCAGGACCCTCTGATTGTTATGATGGCCACTATAAGAACGACAAGAAATGGGGATATGGATAATTTACTTGGTTTAGTGGAAACATATACAAAGGTCAGTATGAGGCAGACCTTAGAAATGGATTTGGTTAAATGTACTGGATGAACGGCACATATTATAAAGGACACTGGATCAACGGTATTCAACATGGATAGGGAGAAATTTACATTCCAGAAATAGGCTATAAAAAAGGAATATTTGAAAATAATGTTATTGTATAGGTTTGGGAGTAAAAATTGGTGAATAAAGAGCAAGTAAAACGCCAACAGGTGCAGAGAAAGACAGAGAATAGCGATGTTGGAAGAAACAAAACTTCGTTTCGTAGTCGTGGTAGTAACAACAAAAAAACAAATAACTTTTCAAAAAACAATAATTCAAATAAATAGAGATATGTTACTCATAAATAGACTGAATCCAGATAACAGAAAAACAGTGAGAATCGATGGTCAAAGGATGCCAACTTTTTTGTGGAGAGAAGATTGAAAACAACTAAACATCCATCTGGATAAAAGAAATTATTCTCTGCCAAATAAATCTTTGACAAATAGAAAATAGGTACGAGCATGAATACTGATTTTTACAACAATCAACAAATTCAAAATGGCTCAGTGAGGAACCAATCCAAAGATAGATTGTTGCATTCTTCATTTTACTTATATAAGCTGAATATGCGGCACAACATGGAAACATTCAAAACATTCAAAAAGAGTTAGCTGAATGAGGAAGATAACAATGAGAAGCCTGTAATGTTGTTCCGAGGAAGATTAGGATAGGTTTGATATAATTTGAATATGTTTTTTTGAGTTCATAAATTTAATGAATTCAGTAATTAAAATATCAATTCTGAAGATAGTAGTCAAATTCGTCACTGTTACAATCGTATCTTCTGTTATATTCCATATTAATCATCTCCATGTTGGATTCTTATTCTAAAGGAATAGTCTTGTCAAGCTCAGATTGAATTTCCTCATCATTTACTATTTTTTTCTCATTGGCCCAAGCATTTCTGAGCATTTTACCGAGCTATTTAATAAGCTCTTCGCGCTAATGCTCAATTTCAAGTATGATTTTGAATTTGCTGAGGTTGTTATTGATGGATCTCTGTTTGGAGTTGCATATTTCCAAGATTTTCATAATTTTCATGTCAATTGGATTTTCACTATACATTCTCTAGTTGTATTTTAGTTTATAGTGCTTGTGGATCAGTTTCAACTTGTTGACGATCTTTAGCACCTATGAAAAGTGCCAGGGACCAATTTCCTTTAGGTATTTTAGATACTATTCATCAATCTTGGCCCGATTAAAGTATGAGCTTTTGTACAAGTTTGCTTCGTATGTACGAACAAACTCTATCAGCATGAGACGGTGGTTGCGATCACTGAGGCAAGTGAGTTTGCTAGAGTTGTTGAGTTTCCCAGACATGATCTGCCACTGTTCCGAGCGTTCAAGTAATCCAGATATTCCCCCAAGTAGCTCTTCCGCCTCTTCTATCAAAGAATTGACGTTCCTTCTACAGATATCAGTGGTGCATTTGAATAGATTTTTGATATTGCTTGTACTGGTTTGCATGCGTTAAGTAATTAATATAATTTGCCTAAGGAGAAGATATTAATTTTTAATTAAAATTTTGATGACTTTCTGGGTTGACAGCACTGATAAGCCTGTTTTTAAAAATAAACTTAATTTTATAAAAATTAAAATTCAGTCCTTTGCGAAGAAAGGCTTGCTTCATTGCTGTTGTCGGATCAATTCTGATATAGACTATTAAGAGATAATTATATATTAAATTGACTTGTAATTTATTGGCAATAAAAGAAGAAAATTACTCGAATTAATTTTATCTTTTGCTGCATCTGTCAAATTTGGAGGAATCTAATGTCTTAAATGTGTTATTTCATGTCATTGATAAATAAGTAAATTGCTTATTACATCTAAATAATAAAATTTATGGAGAGGTAATGGGAATTGAATTGAATTAAAAATGGATTTATGTAAACTAGTTAAATTTATCATTATTTTTTTATTGGTTAACAATATTAATTTTGCAAGGGATGAAGCTATTAATAAGCTTAAAATAAGTATTAAACTCTTGAACAAATATTTATATTATTAAGATAAAATTTAATTGCAACCGTTTTATCATCAAGATCATTCGGCCTGCTTCAACACTCTTTCTTTCTCTTATATGATTTTATCACCTTCAACCTACTTCTATTATTTATTAATTTCAACTGTCTTTGTCTTCTAATCATTAACTCTCTATTTTTTAATTGCTAATAATATGGTATCTTACGCATCATGCTTCTGTGGCTCAGTTTTATCTATTTGTCTCACAGAGCTCTTAATGACCTATCCATTGACTCCTACAGCCTCAACAACTGGAGCTTTCTTCCAATATTTCATTAATCCAGTTTTATCTAATTCTTTTTTATAATCTTCAAAAGTCATAAGGCATTTGACTGATTTTTCACTTCTTTGACTGACATAGGGAGCAACTTTGGCGAATCCGACATTTTTCCAAATTTCCTTATCCTTTTTCAACAATGATTTACTGATTATATTCTGAATATCTTTGGTATTTTTGGGATTCATCCATAAATTGACCTCTTCATGAGAAAGAATTACAGGCATGCGCTCATGAATTTTAGCAAGGTCGGGAGTGGCATCCTTTGTGAGAATAATTATCTCATTATCATCTGTGTAGAGAGCAGCAACAAGAAAATGATCTCCGTCTTTGGGTCTTAAGCTAAAAGGTTATTTTTTGCTGTTCCATTCAAAGTAACCTTCCATGATGACAACACATCTATTATTTATAAAATTGAGAAACATTCTTTTGTTCAGCAATTCTTCCACTCTTCCATTGATGACCATGTTGAATTTACTTTGGTGGCCCCATTTCATATAGGCTAACTCTCGATTTTCCTCTTTATCGAGGTCTTAGTCATTGATTTCTTCTGTTTTATCTTAGGCATAGAAGCGACTTGTTTTGATAACAGGGATGTATGTGGTAGGACAGACGTTATATGAACTTGTATGAAGCTATCGGTTTAGGCATTTATTGGTCCGAGCAATCTGCAATAGACGCATCAGGGGCAGTGTTTGAAAGATTCGGCCACACATTGAATTATTATTGATTTTGGTAAAATATAAAGAATTAGCGGCAATATATGCCATCACCAAAAGACGAATCAATAATAAACATGCTCAAATTAATGATTTAATCGTCTGATTTACACCTCCCAATTAATTGCTAATGATTTCATGCTTTCACACCCTTATCCTTCACTAGAAGGATAATTTATATTTGAAAGGGATATCTCTAATAATTTAATTCATTAAATAATTTCAAGGTAAAGATTGATATATTTGTTATGGATAACGAAGAAGCCCTTTACACTCCTAATCAACTCTCACCAAAAGAAAACAATACTGCCATTAGTTAGGAAGAAATAGATAAGAGAAGTTTAATGGATGAAGAAAGCGATAAATTGATTGCTGATGAATCATCCCATGACTTAATGAATAAACAACTGAAATAAGTACCACTTGAACAATAAGGAAAAAACAAAGAAGAGAGTGAAAGCAAAGTTATTGACGCTTTTGAAGAACTGTTTAAAAATAACAACGTCATGCCCATCCTTGCCGTTCTTGATAAAGTTGATCTCAATATTTAAATAGAGGGTAAACCGCTCTTGTCAAAACTTTGCACCATGTGTATCCCACTTTCGGCGCATCTGTAAAATCGAGAAATTGTCTTTAAATCAGATGCTGATCATCGGACGCCGCTTCATGAAGCCATCAAAGCTGACGATACTGTCTCAGCAAATTGGTGTCTTTAAAATAAGATAAAAAATTAACGTGATAATTTTGGGAATACTCCCATTCTATAAGCCATCAAATTGGAAAGAAAAAGCTGCTTCTTACTTTGCCTGCATCATGGATATTATGACTCATAGGCACCACATGTTTGTGCAGCCTATAATCGAGTATGGGAGTTGAAAATATTGCATTCTTTGGGGTATGATGTTATCTCAACAAGAGACAGTGAGCATTTTACTCCTTTGGAGAGGGCAGTTTAAAATTATGGCTACTAAGCAGCTGAATATCTCGCATCGATAAGCTCAGGGATATCAGTTTCTGATTTGGCGAATAAAACAGACAGCAAAGGTATCATAAAGCATATTTAAAAAACATCAGATAGCCTTAAATACCAAAATTGGTGCATTCTTCCACTTATTTACTGGATTGCTAATATAGCTATCATATATTATTTCATATCATCTTTAGATGTATATGAAATGTATGCCTCAACAATCAAACTGTTCCTCTTCATTCTTTTAGTGCTCTATGGATTGCTGATGGTTTTTGGTTTCTCAAAGAAATAGAAGTATGCCCATCAAGATTTAATGAACCTATTGAAATTTCCATAATTTTCTGTTCTTTAAGATATTTGCCCAGAATGCCTAATTTTCCATAATCCAAACAAAGACCATTGCTCTAAATGTGGAAAGTGTATCGATAAGTTTCACTTTCATTCTTTCATTTGTGTGAACAAAAACAATTAAATATTTGAATTTATTATCTCCATCTTTTGGTGCTTTATTTCCTGTAGCCTGTTATCAATATTCATTGATCACATAAAATATTCAAATTTGGTTATTTTAAACTTTTCTGACAGTTTCCTGTTTATGAATACTGCGATTCTTAACTTATTGAGTAATTAAAGTTACATTCAGGTGATCTGGTTTATCTACCTAAGAATATTGAACCTCTATTATATACTCTACTGTTTTCAATGGGTAACCATGCTTGTTTTAAACAGAACCTACCAATAAGTAAATAGCTCATAAAAATATAAAAGACTATACAGAATAGTGAAGACCCAGGATGGTAATTACAAGAATCAATAAATAAGAATACTGGAGAATGGATTAATAAAGGGAATCAAAATAGGATTTTAAAATGCACTTCTCTATTTTTTTAGATGATATATTCGCTTTATTATTATTCATTTATCAAATACGCAAATGAATTCGGAAATCCTCCGAAAATTTTCTTATTTATTAAATACAAAATAAGATATCTATAATTTTATTGTAGAATATGAAACTAGAAGGAAAGTAACAGATTTTGAAAGCTTAAGAGGAGGAAGAACCCTAGAGTTAAAAACAAATCATTTCCACAACTTCTTAGTTTTATACCAGAAAGAAACATCCTCCTTCTAAAAAGAAAGTGAAGGTCAATACGAGCAGGTGTAGAGGAGAACTAAGGCTGATCAAATCTATCATTCAAGATAATAATTGGGTTGAAGTTTTTAAAGAGGGAGATGTTATGTGGTCTGGACTTGCAATTCCGCAGGAGGAGCTATATATGGCCACATAACTTAAGATAAATCGGATACCAGCCATGCCACATCTTTGCCACAAAAGAACCTTGGGATACATACTTAATAAATTTCAATAATATTGGCCTGAGTAATTCTGGTTTTATCCCAAGACTTATCTTTTGCCAGAAGATACTGAACCCCTTTAGAAATAATTAGCAAAAGGTGGAGTTTTTATCGCTAAGCCATCTGCTGGTTGTCAGGGCGATGGCATCGCTTTAATAAGAAAATTATCTTAAATTCCTAAAATAGGATCACAATAATGGATTGTACAGCCATATATTGATAAGCCCTTACTGCTAAAGAATAGAAAATTTGACCTCAGACTCTACGTTCTAATTTCTTCATTAAATCCTTTCATTTGCTACCTCAATGAGTAGGGTTTAGCCCGTTTTTGTTCTTAAGATTATCAATAACCCACAAAATAAAACTTTCACAACCCCTATATTCATTTAACCAATTACAGTTTAAATAAAGACCATCCTGATTATGAAAATGGAGCTGATGCATTCAGTAGAGGAGGAAAAAGATGTCTAAAGGTAGTGTGGGAATAATTAAAATAAAATGGCATTGACGTCTCCGTTATTCGAACTAAAATTTAAGAATTAACACAAAGGTTTTTGACAGGATTATATCCATTCTTAAAGTATTATTACAGGGCTACTTTTCCCAAGAAAAATGGACAATGCTTTCATGTAATTGGAATTGACATACTCATTGACAATAACCTTAATCCTTGGCTGCTGTAATCAAACAACAATCCATCCTTTAACATTGAACACGAAGCCCATATAAAAAACTCAGCATAGGTTAAAAAATAGAGCAGTCCTGTTGACGAATATGTAAAGAAGATAGTGGTTGAGGATACTTTATATTTAGTGAGGAGAAAGATATAGAAGCAGCGATAAATGGCCATTGGAGACATGTATTATTCATTCAAAAAAATATTGGACCTTTAAAGCGAATAAATAAAGGATATGAACATAATTGAAAATATGTTGAAGATATTTCACAGTCAGTGCAGTGTCCGATCAAAGGGAGTGCTAACTTCATCACAGTTCACGAAACTCGCCAATTTCACTGGAATGACCAACGATAAAATTACAAAAAACGACTATCATCTAATATTCATTAAAATTATGAGGAATAAATTCAATCAAAATCAGATGGAGTTCGAAGATTTCATAGATGCATTGGAGTACATAGTCAAAGAAATTGTTGGATATACCAAAGAAAATAAATTAGAAGTTATGAGGGATCATATCGATTTTTTAGTCCATCAGCTACACGATGAAGTATGATATCATCAAAATATTTTTAAAATGTTATTTATTTTCAAATTTATGGGACTCAAACATATTTGCAGTTATGAATTGACTCTTCGTCTCGAATGTGATCATTTGATAAGCGAATATAATTTATATATATATTTTAAGAATGCTCCGTCTTTCCTGATACATTTATAATAAGATATTACGTTTTTATGCTTAGAAACATTGTCAGGTCAGTTTTTCGCTATCATGAAGTCAAAAACATGGAATAATTTCACAAACTCATTCCAACCATCAAGACACCTTATATTCTAGATTTCTATGCAAGCTGGTGTGGACCCTGCAAAATGATATGGCCTATCATCAGCAAGAGATAAGCGTCCAATGATGGGAAGTGGACAATTATAAAAGTCGACGTTGATCAGGATAATCTTGCTGAATTGATTGATGAACATCAAGTTACCGGGGTGCCCACTTTGGCCATCTACAAAGACAAGAAAAAAGTGTATCAGAAATCTGGATTTATCCAATAAAATAGTTTCATCTAACTTGAAGAAAAATATCTTAAATGATTGATTGATGAAGAGATGAACTATCAATTTCATATTAATTTATTACAACTTTAAAGCGGAGTTTATTTTGAAGATAATATCATTTATAACCGAGCAAGGAGTTAATCAGCAGCTCGTTGGTTATTGTTCGACCCTTTAATATGTTTGTTTTGAATGCTTGAATATCAGAAGGGCTTAGGACATCTCCCAATTTTCTCAAATCTAAAAAGAGTTAGTCCCAATTTCCCTTATATTCTTCATCCAAACCATAAACTGCATTAGCTAACTCATTGTAGGATCCCTTTAAATGTCTCTTAGACATATAGGCCTGCAAAAATTATTCCCAACTCATTTCTTTTTCCTAGAGTTCAGCATAAACATCGTAGAATTTAGATGTTTTCTCAATGATCCCCATCGATCTCATAACAACTGGAAATTTTTAGCGATTCAGTTTCAAAGAAAGAGAGGCCTCCAGGAAAAATGCTTCCTTTAACTTCTGATGCTAATTGGGACTTATCTTATGTTCGAGGTAGGCAGGCAAATCAAGAGAATGAGTATTTTTATTTATCACTGACTGAATTGGCTTATCATAGGTGAGCTTTCTGCGATCAATGTTTGTGAGTTTTTATTTGCTACGCATTGAAGTCATGCAATATTTGACTAACTTATAATAATTTGAGTTATAATGGAGGGCTCGGAAGGATAAAATCATCAACTCTTCTTTAAAGAATATACCTGCTATAATTTTGCACTTCCAAATAATACGACACCCCTAGTGAAGCTCAAGTACATAGCTTCATTTTCTTCTGAAAACAGTAGCAATTCTGCTTCTGTATTGCCATCAGCTATTATTGACAACCTTAATAAGATAAGCCAGCTTTACATTTTGCAATGGCAGCTGAAGTCTAAAACAAGTTTGCTCTTTATTAAGGAACTGAATAGTGAAGATTGGATACAGATTGAGATAAATGAAATACCATAATTTATCACGATTTCTGGAGGACAATTATTCATAATTATTGGAAGAGAGCTAATCATCCTTTCACTTTACAAACAGAAGCAATCGCGCAAGTAGCTAATGAAGCACAATATAATTTCAGTGGATGCCTGTTTGGTCGAACTCGTTTCAACTTCAAGATACGAGGCTGGTATATCAATTGTGTATTATTCTGAGGCAAAAGGTTATTTAAAATAATCCTACTCTATGGAATTATAAAATCAAATCGACAGTTTCTTGACTTTTCCAAAGAACTTTAATTTGTCTTTTAAGAATAAAATTGCAAAGTACCTTCATGCTTAAGTAATCATTCCCAATGTGCTCGCAATCGTCTTCTCACATAACAACCAATTTCGCATTTTTAATCTTTAGGAAATGAAAGATTATCCTTAATCTGAGAGCACACTAAGTTTTGGCACTCTCAAAAAGAATGAAAAGCCAGTTATCAGATGGAGACATCACGAAAAATTCGCAAATTTTGACCAAACTCTTCTCCTACTGATTGGAGTTGGTTCAAATATCGAATTATTTTTCATAAACATGAAATTGAAGGAAAGATATGCCAAATAGCTCTAAAACTAAAGTTTATCTAACATTAACAATGGAGACATAATAAATTGGGAATCAATCTCCATAATGTCGTATATTTCATTTGTGATCGAAGGCAATATATTGGTGGATGTGGTTATTTCCAAGAAAGGAGCAACTTATTATTCCAAAAATAGTTAAAATAGCGAAATAGGGTATTTTAGGTATATCGACTTACGCACTGTGTTTTCGGAAATTCCTGTTCTTAATCAAGAGGCTATCATCTGGAGGAATTACTACTAGGACAAACAACTGTCTAAAACTTAAAGCGTTTTCAATATCAACAGATACTACGTCCCCAATCGATATCCGAAGTAGTTGATTTTACAGCAGCAAGATGAAGCCCTTTAGAGGAAAGCCTTGACCATTCTGAATTAATGGAGGAGAAGTTATGCTTTTCGGAGTATTCTGGCCTTCGAGGAAGATATTTTAATTGTGCGTGCAAGTAGCATCAGCATATTCCGATAAATTAAGGAGGCATTATATAAATTTTAGTATTTCTCAGAGGAACAACATGAGCAGATTTAAGCCTATTACCTGAATAACAAATAAGAGCAAGATGACATAGAATAATTATGGAATTTCAATGTGGATGATTTTTAGTAACCTCATTTCCATAGCGCTCTTCATCGTCCTGTGCTCTAATAGCGCAAATACTTTATTCATGATGAATAGCATTTAATGGAAGAACAATAAAATGATTAAATTGCCAATATTTTCGAATAATTGAACTACATCGCTACAGACAATCACGAAGCGCTGTATTTTTCAATGAAAATAGGTCCATTTAAACAGCAACTAACGTCTAACCAACTCAAAGATAAGCTAAGTTACTATAATCTCATGCTCAATAAAAAGATCTTTGAGATGGGGGAGTAGAGGCAGCGATAAAATTGCAAAGAGTACGAAAAGAATATTTTTGCTATTAAGGTGATTAATTATTTTTACAATCTCACTCAACAATCAAAGGACTACTATGATTTATTCGGAGACAATCTTATTGACTTGTTCATTTCGAGGCATTCTGACAAAATTACAACTGATATAGACATCTCCATTTCCATCTTATTGCAGCTACTTCTTCAAAATCTATTCCCCAAAGCCATTACTAATTATCAAAATAGTATAATCAATACGAATGTTAACTTTCAGGGGAAGCCTTTCTAAAATTATTTCCTAAATTTTATAGTTGAACTATTTACTTCAACGTATTAACAATTAAACTCCAACCAATAAGGAGCAAACAACTTGCTGCAGTAAAGAAAACTCTAAATTCTCAAAAATTAATTCAGCAAAATTATCAGGCTAGGCTTTCTGGAAAACAAGTCAATTTATTTTTCTGAATTTTGGAAAAATAATTCAATCTTTAAAATTCTTGTTTTGAGTGATGAGACTGAACTGCTGAAGAAATACATATGTTAGCATGCCATCTATGAAAGTTCAGAAGAAATATTGAGTAATTATAACAAATTAAAAAGATATATGCCAAGCTCTAATATTTCGATTATTGAAAGACAAATATTAGTCAATCGAATCTATTACAAAATTCCTTTTGATTTTATGTTTTTAACTGAGAGTTATGGTGATGATGATCTGCATCATAAATTTGCGAAAGACATCGTCAATGAGATGATAGACAAGCAATATTGGGGAAAGAACAGTCTGTACTCAAACAATAATATTCCTGAGATTTAAGAACTGTTTGAATAGTTGAAAAAGACTTATTCTTCGATTTAAATTTATTAAAAACTTTAAGATACGATAAAGTAAGCAAGATTCACTTAACCTGAAGAGGTATTCAGTAATTTATATAGAATTTGTAATTGTACGAGCTTCTTCTAGTAAAATTTGTGGAATTGTTCAATTAAATAATTCGGTACAGCTCGACTCATTTGTCAGCCATCGAAAGTGGTGTATAAATAACAAATTATGAATAATCTAAGAAAATAATGTGCAGGGCCTTTAATTAAATTAAAAGATACTTTAATAAATATAAATAACTTTACGACCAAGTCTACGAAAGAACAACTCAAGGAAGTTAAGTTTCAATGGAAGATCAACGGCGAGAAGAAGAAGATTTGATGACATCGTTCTTTTTAGAAGGGAAACCTATTGCTTTGCTTACTGATAAATAATCTCAAGGGATTATATGCAATAATTTTTCTTTGAATTTAATCGATATAGCTATCGACGTCTCTCCGACTATTTAAAAAAATGGCTAAACAGAAAACACTCTGGGATCATTATTATACAATAAATATGATTTAGTTTGTTATTGGATGAATTAACTTCCCAAGTTTAAGACAGCATAAAGAGTCCTGTACTTAGATCTGATTTATAAGCTCGGAAAACCGTGGATTCAGAAATACATCGATATGAATCCTTAAGCAAGGCAAGAAATTTAACGGCTCACTTAATAGTTTCAAAGGTAAAACAAGCATTATTAATTTTACTCTTTGCTGTAGAAGGCAAAAACTGGCCCTTTGTGATTTACATATTTAATCATAACTTATGTTTTGATGGCAATTATAATTATGCAAATATTTACAATATACTTCTATAGTTAATTTTAATATTGCCTTTGCCAATTATCAATGGAGAAACATAAGAAGGAGTTCAATTAGAAGTCACTCCTGTACTCTTTCGACAAGAAAGTAGATTTGCTCTTTAGAGACTATTTCAAATTCATTTTCAGCATTAACAGTTCCAAGTAGAATACAGATACGATATTGAAACAACTCGAAGAACTTTAATTGCAGAACTTAATATATAAAGTGGCTTTTTCTTCGGCAGATCAGGATCTCAACCACAACGAGCAAGAGCAGATTGATTTGTGTAATTATAGACTGATGCAGAATATCAGATTGATAACTGCAAGTTGGAAATTAAGGAACTACAGTAGGAGTACAAAATAAAAAGACAGTAGTATTAGAACAAGAGAAAGTATAACTAAATTGGAGAATAACTGAAACGATTTGATAAGTTATCAAACTTTGACTTAAAAATGACTAATTTGATTGAATAACTAAAGAAAAGCGAGGAAAGATTCAATCAAGATATGAAAAAATTCGAACAGCAAAAATAGCTTTTAAGAGTATCGGTAAACATCAATTCAAATAGCATTCGGCTTTGATGACCTTCTGCAAATTATCAGCCACTTCTAATAAACAATTGTCTTCTGAGACTCCAAAATAATTTTCATAAAAATCAAGCAGCCTATGAACTCAATCTTGCTGATCGTCAATGCATACTAAATAGCAAATCATTTATTAAAATCATTTTTGGATGGATTAAACTCTTTGATTTCAACTATCATATACTTGGAGATTGCTTTCATAACGTTCTTTATTTCTTCATCATTCACAGTCACAATTATTTTTCTTTCAGTGAGAGCCGTGCATTTATCCTTTATCAGTTACAGCTATTTTTTATACTTTTGGTCACTTCGCTTACTGTAGTATAGAATGATGTGCTTTAGAATTTATTAGGCTTCAAAATTTTAACGATTCTTTGAGATACTTCGATCTATTTTTGATAGTTACTCATCCATACTCTCCATGGACTGGATAAAGGACTGATCATCATTGACAATTTCGTTGATGATTTTATTTTCCATTTAAATCAATGATTTTTAGAACTCTGCAATGAGAATGCCGCGATGATAAAGTAGTTTTTCCCTGATCTTGGCCTAATTATATTTCTTCTCAGCTTAAATTTCCATCATTAATTTTTTTATTTCGCTCACAAGTTCATCGAGCTTGATATATTTATCTCTGATTTATTCAATTACTGTGGTAATTCTAAATAAGATGACAACTACTCTTAAAACTTTGGACTTGTTTTGCTCATTCTGTGCTCGTCAGTGTGAACTTTAATACAAGTTGGACAAACTGGCAACAAGCATTCCTCACATCTACAAAAGTTAGTAATTTTTTGCTTTTGATGATAAGCACAACGCTGTTCATCTGTCTTTGGAGTTCGTGATAAAGAGGACTACTAATGTTTTTATGGAGTTTTATATCCGTTTGACGCTTTCTTTCGCTACATCAAATAATTATTATTAAGATTGAAATTGGATAATTATCTGTTATAACATGATTAGATAACATCACAAGAGAGAAATCTTGCCTTCCGTTCGTGAACTCTAGGTTCTTCTGAATTCTATCAAGATATAAGGACCATCATATTTCGATATGAACAATGTTTAAGATAGAGACTATCAATAAGAAAATATTAGGCTGTAATGGCTTACCATGAACAATAATAAATAATATGAATCTGTGATAAAAGATAACCTTTATGATCCTCATTGTTGTGACTCGATTATAAATCAATATTCTGAGGGAGAGTAAAACAAAGGGTCACTTGAGTATTTATCGAATTATAACAAATATAGCTAAAATTAATCATTTAGGAATGGAAATGTATCATAAAATAATGATTCCAACATCAAAGATCGGATTAGCGACAAAGACAAAGTTAATATTTCTAATTTCAACAAAGATATTTTAAGAAATAGATAAAAATACAATGGATAATGGACAGTATGCTAAAGACTTAATAATGAGATGCTTCAAAACCAATAAAATATACAAATAGCATCAAATGTTTTAAAATCAAAGATAGGAGGCAACTTCACTGTTCCTAAAAAAATTAATAGTCTCATCAAATCCAAACAGCATAAATTTTCGGACTGCAGGCAATTTTTAAAAAATAAAAGAAAATGATCACTCAATTCGCTATATTTTGAAACTATCAATAATCTAAAATTATGAAGAATATGATAAAATATATCGGTGAGTTTTATTAATTCAAAGAAGGTTTTCATTGGATAAGAGAGTGCTGACGGGATCTCCCTTTGCAGAAGGCTTACCTGCTACCACTACCCTCGACCAAATCTGCGTCAGTTGTCTTGCTTTTTATTGATTCTACCACTCGAATGGGTAGCATTCAGTCACTTTATAGGGGAGTTTTGTGGTATTTATCTTTTTATTTTCAATAATCTTTAATAAATTTTCACGGGTATTCATGTACTTCAATCCATCATCCAAGTCAATTGTCTTTTTGGAAACAGGACTTTGCTTCTTATTCTTTTAAGGTTTTATCTTTTTCTTAGACATCTTCTGAGTCATAGGACTGATTTTATGAGTTGGAATTGATGAGTCTTTCTTTCTATCGACCTTTTAGCTTGTAAATCTTACATTATTAATTAAATCTGGAGTCTAAAGGGGAAGATGAATAACTATTTGTGGTTTTTAAATATATTAATTTGGCATCTCTTCGACTGGCTTTCTTGGAACATAAGTGGAGGTAGAATGTCTTTTGCCCTGCAAAAGGGCACTATAATAAGATTGCATTTTCTTGGGATAATTAGTTCCCCGGTGTGGCATCACATTATGTGTTAGTAGGCTTGGATTGGAATTTCCTCGGCCATAGGCTTAAAAAGTAGGTTTTCCAAAGTATGTGGTGAAGGCGGAGTTGGGTAAATCTCGAGTTACATACTCAAATTCTTTGATTCTTTTCTTCCTTGCCTCAATTTATTTTAAATCGCCTGGGTTATTGGGATCTAATTTTTTTTTATTCTCTACTTTTCTTGCTTAGCAAATGATAGGATCTGCAGTAGGACAATGAATTTGGGATTGACTTCTTCTAATTGGATCTTACTTATAATAGTATAGTTAATATTTGGTATTGGTTGATTTGGATGGCCTTTTATTTTATGAATAGCATTCACTCTTGGACAGCGCATGGTCAATTATCTTTGCTTCTTCATTTTTATCAATTGATTTTAGCTGATGAATTGATGGACTGCATTGCTAACTCTCTGGTATATTGGATTGACCTGCTGCTGACCATGAAAGGATTTCGAACATAGTGGGAAATGCGAAGCGAGGGATCGAAGGCAGTCCACAAGCATTCTGCTGACAGCACGCCATTTTATTATTATTGAAATAATTTTTTAACTGATTATTTATTTTCGCAAAATATAATTCTTTAAAATTAAAAAAAGATATTAAGATCTTTAGCATTATACGTAAATAACTTATCAACAGATTCGCGAAATCAATAAAGGAAATATTTGGAAGTATTTATTAGGAGAAAATCAGTTTTTCTTTTTGCCTTATTAAGCAAAAAGTTACGAAAATATTGAGTTCGGATTCCTTAGCAGTTTCTGGGGAGTGTCAAATTCAACGACTTCTCCCTTCTACAACACGAGGATGCGATCTGAATTTACTACGCTTGTGATTCGGTGGGCAATTGTCAACACTGTGCAATTACGAAACTGTTTATCCATCAAAGCTTGAACGAGCTAATCACTGTGCATATCGATATTAGCCGTTGCCTCATCAATGAGAACAATTTGTCTTGGAGTCAGCATTGCCCTTGCGATTGCCAGTAATTGTTTCTCACCCGCGCTAAAATTATCTCCTCCCTCGGCTACCTCAGTGTTAAGTCCATCTCTCTTAATCAAATCATCCCAAAGTCCGCACAGAGTCAATACCTTAATAATGTCTGTGTCCCAGCATTCGCCAGTTGGGTTAACATTCTGAATTAACAAAGAGTTACCTCACGAATGGTGCCAGCAGAAAGGAAATGGTCCTGCAGGATAACATTCATATTGGACCGCAGAACCTGAAGACTAATCTTCGATGTGTCCTGCCCGTCGATTTCAATATGACCTTCTCCTGCCTCTAGAATGCGAAGAAGGGACAGAAGTAGTGTTGACTTGCCACTACCTGTTCTCCCTACGACACCTACTTTTTCTCCTGCCCGAATAGTTAAGCCGATATTCTTGAGAACCTTCCCAAGTTCAGGCCTGTAACTAACTGAAAAATTAACGAACTTAATTTCTCCTCTTTTGAATAGGGGAGGACTGTTGCTTGTTAATAGATTTAACTCAGGCAAGTTCTATTACTAATTCTTGTAATTGGCTTCAGGCTCAATATTTGCTATTTATTAACAACGTCCCAAAGAATGGAGGCGAATTAAAAAGTCAGATAGGCTCATATTAACTCTTTGAAAGTATTCGTTCATCGCAAGCACATTAAATAACAAAAAAATATCGTAGGAAGTTTAGTAGTTCCTATAGTAGAGCAGAGCAAAAATGAAGATGGAGTAGACAGCAAAGCAAAATGTGAGAATAAACTTGAGCCATGAGTCTACTCCAGCTGTGACTAAGACGACTCTACCCAATAGGCTAATGTTTTGAAAGCAGGCTGATTTAGTTTGATTCTCAGCTCCATATGCACGAATGGTTGAGAGACCACTGAGGGTTTCGCTGAAAGTGCTGTTGATAGGAATCTTAGCTGCTTCTTCCAAATGATGCAACTCACGACAAGTAACGAAAAACCTATAGTAAACATAGGCAATTATCCCAAAGTAGCACATTGAAATTAATATCAAAAGGGGGTCATTGTAGATAACAAAGACCACCATAATACAAAAAACGAAGGAAAGGCTAAATCCAAGGTTAGAGGAGCAACTAAAATAATCTGTAATAATGGCTCTGTCATTTGTATTAAGATCACTTGAGAGTCGATTAATGATTTTATCCATTGGTGTTTTTTAGAAATAGCTGAGAGGAGCATACAATAAACTTCGTATCATGTCACTATGGACTGTTGTGAATATTTTAGACTGATGAAGAATTTGAGCCATCATTATCAGCAAGGTAGTGCACACTATCGTTATTAACAGAAATATGTAAACAAAGTAGTTGTCATGTTCATCTACGGCACATGACCAGAAATTAAGCCAGATAAACCCCATAGCCGTCGATATAGCAAGTAATACAACATACGCAATACTGATTCCTGTGAAGTGACACCCTCCGTTTAATTCAATATACTGCTTGAAGGCCGTGTATTCGCTTATCATTACTTCCGAATCAATTGCATCGAAATTCTAAATTACAAAACAACTACCTATGAAGGGGATTCTGATTATTACAGTATTTAATGTTTCTGTCCACTGTGGTTTTTTAGCCCAGTGGCCTAAATAGTCGCCAAGATAGAGTTATTTTTTAGTTTTTAATAACTGCCTTGCTCCAAGATGCGACCTTCTTCGATAATTACGATTTTGTCCGTGTACTTCATAAAACTAAGGGAGTGGGTAATCAACAGAATAGTTATACCTTTTTTATAATTTTTCAAGGTTTCAGTAAAGATGAAGGCTCCAATGTGAGCATCAAGGGCGCTCAGTATGTCATCCAGAATAATGATCTATGCTTGACTGTATAAGGCTCTTGCCAAAGAGACACGTACCTTTTGTCCGCCCGACAGCGTGCAGCCACGCTCTCCAATAATGGTTTAATCTCCAGATTCGAGGATATCTAAATCTGACTTTAAGCAGGAATAATAAATAACTTTATTATAGAGGTCTGAGTCAAAAGTTCGTCCGAATAGAATGTTATTGCGTATGCTTGCGTTCATTACCCATGATTTTTGATTGACGTAGGCCAACGATCCGTTGATTATAACCGAAGCTTCTCCCTCATGCATCATTTCTCCTAGTATAGCATTAGCAATAGATGATTTGCCACTACCATATCTGCCAATGACAGCCACAAGTTGTCCTTTTTTAATAGTGAGCTGAATATTTTTAAGATGCTAATTTTCTGAGGTGAAGACCTCTCTTTAATTTTATGGCTTCCAATAGAATGTGCCTCTAATTTTAATGGCTTCATCTGAAGTTGACTTCTGTCGTTGAATATGACTGATATCCATTTCTTCAGTCTTTAAATAATTCTAAATATTGTTTATGGAAATATTAGTGTTTTTGATTAATGCCAAATGATTGAGGGCAACAATCAAATTACTATAATTGAAAGCAAGATTGACTCCAAGCATAAGAGCAGCATTGAATGAATGATGTATTCTCCTCCAAGCAATTCCAATCACCAAAGTAGCTAATTTAACGGATACTATCACCAATATAAGTGGTATTAACTCAAACCAAAATTTTTATTTTAGTTTTTAAACCTACTGTTTCCTGCATTCCTGAATCTTATTAAAGTAGATAAGCTAATATGCGTTAACTTTTATGAATTTTATTATTCCAAGGATATCAATGGTTGTTTTTATTCTCTCATTTGATTTCTACGAAAGAGACTCCTACAACTCAATCCACCTATCATTCAATAGTAATAGGCGAATAGATATGGAGGCATACAAAACTACTATGCCAATTACACCTGGCAAGCCTGCCATAAATATTACTGCCACAGAATTCACGATTAAGGCCAACATATTAAATATTGCTGTTGATTTCCAATAATGGTATAGGAGTAGTTTTTAACAATCTAAGTGCATAAATTTTGATATTTCGCTGGTAGTAAATTGCTTGTTGCACAAAATAGAACATCGCATGGACTTTTCTACTATAGCAGTGGCGACATAGCGGTACATTACTTCTCCAAGTTGCCTGAATTTATTTTCTGAATGAAGATGGGCAATCATCTTGATAAATTTTAAAGCTAGTATTACTAAGATAATCAGAATGTTTGAAAGGGAGTCATATTAGTTATTGAGAATATTTTCTGAGACAAAATAAAAAAGAAGAGGAAGGTAAAAGTTTCCTTGATATCCAATAAAATCCAAAAAATATGCTTGGCCGAGCTACTCTTAAATGATATGATAAGTACTTTGCTTGGCCATTTTAAAGGAAGCTTCGAGTGCTTCGGGTTCATTCTTTTGGAGCATTTATTTCCAGCACTCCTTCCATTCCTTATAGCCTTCATTTTTTTCAATACTGGCCTATGGTCCAACATTCTCATTTTTGATTGTTTGTTTTTCGAAGTACAACTAAATTGCTTTTAAAATTACATCTACATAATTGTTGGTCCAACTGTACAACAACTTCGAGGCCAATGAGTCTTATTTGTTGATCATTTTCTATTTAATAATAATATAAAATTAGCTGTTTAGAACTTAATTTAAAGATTAAATTGAATTTTCTGCAAATAGAAGGATTTTTTCCGTTTACATTCTGTAAAATTAGTCAAATCAGTGGACATTTTATTTTATCTGGAGAAAGAGCAAAGATAGACCTAATCTTAAATCACGCAGAATTTTTCTATAGTATAAATTTTATTTCGATATTGGAAGGTTTTTATAGAACATTACTGACATTAACAAATTTATATTTAACATCAGAAAGAGGGACCCTTAAAGATTTACACATCAATCATTAGACCATAATTTCGTAGATTTCGTAGATTTACATCGATACTTCGCGAGAGTTCTCTTCTCCTAAAAAGAATTGAGCATTTCTATTTTTGGAGTTAAAATGGCGATTAGCGGCTCCAAAGTTGCTGTAGAGTCGCATCTCATTGGTTTTGATGCTGATTTCACTGTTTCCAAAAATCAAGTAGTAGTCTCCATAAACAATAGTACTTTTTTGCACTCTTTCGTAAATTTCCTTTTTAGTCAAGTTGAACAGGAATCCTTTCTATCCATAACATTTTGGCCGAAATTAATCCTCACTAAAACCACCGATTATGTTGCCATTGGTGAGTTTAACTAAGAGAAGAATATTTCTGATATTATCAAAAGACTAATGAAAATTTTTGGAGCTATTTTGTCTGGATGTAAACAGAATATTTGCATTTTTAGGCTTCATCTTGATTAAGGACTCTATATTTTAAAACAAAAACTTGCTTTAATTGCGATTCTGCTCATTGATAATTTCAGAATTTTATAAATAAATTTCACTTAAATCTAGTTTTCTCTCAATTAACGCTTGAGATTATATTATTTAAGCCTCGGTTTTCTGTTGCCTGACCATGTCTTTTAGCTATTTTTATGATTTTATATAAGCAAGAATTTATTTCTTGAGCTGGATATTTTATTTCTTCAGTTGGGACAAATCATTATTCCCAACCTACCAATTTTTCTATAACGGTTTAGTTAACTCTTGATTCTTTTTGGTGAGTCTTTCGTAAGCAGCGTCAAATGATTCCAAAATTTCGATGTTGGTCTTGCCATACAATTCGTATTTCTTTTTGATAATCAATATTTTTTTAATCAATTAATCATTACTGTCATTCGATTGATTAGATCGTCTCTTAGGTACTTATTACTGTTGATTCGCAATGCTGGCCTTAAGCTATTTTATTGAAGTGATTTATTGTATAATCTTTTCAGACGTTAAAATATTGCCTGTCTTTTACTAAAGATCAAAGCTGCCAAAAAGGGAACGACCAACATTAAATACTATATTTTTGAAACTATCTCTCTGCTGCTTGATTTTCTCTAACTCTTCATCTAAGTATCTCTTTTAATCAAGCAATTTTTCGAAATGTTTACGGAATTACCATTATCTTTTGAAATAGGTAAATATCCTTTCAAGCTACTCTCCCAATTCGCTTTTATTGAGTCTAGTTTCAATGACTTTAATCTTTTATTTAAACATGTTGTCGTGATTGCTTGTTGATCTGCCTTCAGTCGTCCAAAATTTGAATAATTTGGTAATGACGATGAACGAGTCAATCACCTCTCTGAATTTAGTGGATTGCATCAATTTGTGCCTCGCTTATTTCGCAATAATTTTTATATTCTATTTTTCTGGATTGTGCCTTACAAATTTGTAGAAAAACTCGGTGAATAATTATATTGGTCGTTCTCCTTCCATGCAGTCCTTCAAATTTTGGAAGTATGTTTAAAACTCCTTTGACTTTTCTTGATACTAGTCTTCTTTGAGCGAATATTCCTTTCCCTCTGTTTTCATACTATTTAATAATAATATTTCAAAGCCAAAATGAGTGTTCAATCCAAATATCATTCTGATTTTCTATAAAATAACAAATGATAATATGGGATGTGAAGAGAATTTTTTTGATACACAAAATGATTAAATTACCGTCAAATCATTCAAAAAGATGGCTATTTTCTTATTGTTTGGTTTTTAATAAGGATTATCGAGGTTACTTGATTGTCTAATTATACTACTTTTATTTTTAAATCCAGCATATTAATATTATGGATTTGACGCTCAAACAAAGATATTTGCAGGCTAATTCCCCTATTTCCATATCTTTCTAAGAAGAAAGAACACGCAACTTTGACAAACTTCTGGTTCTTATCACTGCCACCGATCGCACCAGATGGCTATCCACTGGCTTCAACTGCGGATCCCTGATCCAAACCTACAAGCAGGTATATGGTCTCACTAGTCAACAATTCGAAACACTTATATCGCTTCTTGCTAATATCGGGTTGAAGGAAGAAGGTCTTAGCACTGAAACACGAGTCCTCATCCTAAAACTCACCAATAGCCTCACTGACTACCAGATAAAGATCACTGATAACTTTAGCATATCCAACTTAAAACTGCTTCAACTTTTGGATCGATTAGCAAAACAAGGTATGGACGGAACTCTGCGAAACGCTGATGCAGTCATCGAAGAGCTTTCCAAATTCATTCTGTATTTTTCTCGATTCGGAGAGGAAGTGATCGAGGAAGGACTGCAGCTATCAGTTGAATATAGTGATATCCGCTATCTGGTGATCTTTATCCGATCACTAAAATCTGAGGGAGCAGCATTGCGGCTGCTGGTAGAGTTATTTGCTGATAACAATCTGTGGGACCGCGACTGCTTTTGGTTCTACATTTTGAGTGAGATAATAAAGAAGTTTCCTCGCATCGACTACTCTCCTTATTATCAAACCATCATGCAGTAAGTCATTCGTGCATTTACCACCATCATACAAGGCAGCAACGAGGAATCACTTAAAAAACTAACTGTTACGGATCCCTTTCTACAAATCCAACCAGTTCTCAAATCAGTGGCTCTTATTATGGTATACCTACTGCTCCCGAGTAAGCAGTCACAGCACGTATTCATAAAAAGTTGCGTATAACGCCTTTTCTGTTTGGTTACCAGTTCACTTGACCACATTAATCCTCCATAATACCTTGGAGATATGCTAGGATTCGTAAAAATGTTTGTATCTGCCTATCTGCTACGGTATCGAAATGAACGAGGAATGTATCTACTCATGAACGAAGACTCAATTTAAGACTTCTCCAAGCCTCCTGCAGAAGAATTGCTGATAGATGCCAGCAGCGAATAATTTTTCGATTCACTATGGGATGATATCATCCCTAAGATAGTCTACCTCTAAGATGGATAATAATGCAAGCCTTCAAAAATCATATTTGACCTATGCACCTACAAACCTTAGAGATTCCTAACAATATCTCTGCAATCAATCTTATCAGTCGTAAGTCGAGACGACCCTACCATAATTTCTCTTCACGGAGCCAAAATGGCAATACTATTTCTTCAAGACTTTGTAGTAATTGATCAACCTGAGTATCTTTCCGTTTATATCGAATGTTGCAGCAAGCTCCTAACTGTTCTTGAAAAGCTCGGTATCTCTGAAAATTTGGATATTATATAATTGGTCTTTAGAACCTTTCTTTATCTTGATGATAAACAGATAGATCTCGTTCAAATCCAATCACTCGTTGACGATAGTATTACCCTTCTCCTCGAAAATTTAGAGTCAATGTCTATTGGGTTGGATGGCACCACTGACGGAGATCAGGCCGACCTTTACATTGATTTTGGAAATGTCTTCTTCCCTTTCCTCATTAGACTGGACCCCAAGCAGCTCGAGCTCTTCTCTTAAAAATTCCTCTACCGCCTGACTCACCAGATTCCCGAACATGGATAAGCTTATGAAATGATAACAATTGCCTTGAGTTATATGAACCCAAAGTTTGCACGCCGAGTATTCAAGCACATTCTGAAAGAATTAATAATTGAGGATGAGGACATGAAGGCATAGGGAGAGGAGGCAATATAAATAGGATGGGAATTTTTGAAACCAGTCAGTGGCTCTCTCCGGTCAAGTAATGAGCAGGCATTAGCTTGGTACACTACGCTCATCCAGGCTATTTTCCAATACCATCCCAAAAACATAATTGATTGCTGGCCAGACATTGAACAGATTCTCAATCTGTTGCTCTCTTAATGGGACGAGCAAGGAAAACTGGAAATGGGTTTGGATATCCTTTACAATCTCCTTTTGTGCCTTTGTAAGCCACACCTACCTTGGCAATAACTCTTTAAATCAAGTAACGGCAACTATAAAACTCTCAAACTTGCCTGGCAACCTCTTCTACCCGAAGCAAAGGGTATAATCGATGAGATCTTTGACAAATATTTCGTAGATATTGAACACTACTTGAAGAGAGAGTACAATGATGAACTAATTAACAACCAAAATGAAGTCACAGTACTTGGAGATTTCTAGACTTATATTGAGAAAACTCAAAACAATGATACAATCAGAATTAGAAGACGTAACTTAAAGCTTGTAGATTTCGTACTAATGCCTGAGTTAGCTGATCCAGAAGATGCCGATGATAGAAGGCTCATTTATAGTGCACTCTCCATCCAGTATACTGTCCTGTCGGCACTCATGCTCAGGGTGCCTTTTTACTCGGATTTAGGCAACATTGGAGATTTCTTCACCGAGGAACGCTATTGCAACCTAAGACCAAGGAGTTGCGAATATTTGGAGTGGGTACTTCAGCTTCTGGGGCACTTTGATTTGATGGCAGAGGAAGCCTTCATAAAATTATTCAACTTCTTTTGGAGAGAGAGTCACGACGAGGTAGCTTACACTGCAGCCATAGCAGCTACAAACGAAAAAATAGTCCCTTACTACTTTCCTCAGATGCATCGTAGAAAAGAACTGCTTAGGTCGCCTTTCTTGCTTGTAAATTAAGCATATCTCTGTCACATGGTCAGACTTTAGTTTCATCTTATTGTTGCTCCCACTGCTCATCTCAACAACCCTCGTTATCTTGAAAGCAATTTTATTCTCGGCCTCAGTCCCACCTACTAGCCTAACCTCCACTCTTATTTTCCAAGTTACGTTTAGGTCCATAAGTATCATCGAGAGCTTATGGCCATTTGCCGATACCATCTTGATCCCAACAACGAAGAGGGCTATCTTTGGCGGCTTAGCAAAGAAGGAGATGCAGGCGTGAAAGAACGCTTGCTTATCGCAATAAAAGGTCTAATATTGGGAATAAAACGACTATTGAACGTATACAGCGATAACTGTTGCATGAAGGATTAGTTTATTCGCAACACAATATTCGAATTGATCGCAGTATATCGTTTGCTCCCTAAAAAGGCAGACAGAGCCTTGGTTTATTAAATCTTTTATGTGCTACTGGTATTCTCGTTTGATCCACTGTGCCTCTCCTAAGCCCCTTAGTACTCGATTCGCAGATATTGGAGCCTTCGAGTACAGAATAGTCCTGAAGTTGCTGATTATTAAATTATTACCATTAAAGAAACACCCAATGTGAACAGGATTCTGGAGGTTTTATAAAAAGAAGAGATATAATTTCTTTAAAATTTAACATCTACCCGTTGTCTCAAACTGACTCGATCATGCTCGTATGAAGAGGAAAATGATTTGCCTAAACAGCTGGAGAGAGCTGTTGCCTACTTAATCAGTAAAATTGAAGAAGGTTTGCCTACCTTATAAAAAGATTTAGGAGTG